>TBL_comb47_HYPODRAFT_10002508_pt1 | contig 22608 bp, 30 predicted proteins | sample TroBogypolimnion_40_FD_10682 | JGI IMG/M metagenome (IMG submission 10682)
ACTTCTCTCGGGGAGGGGCGAAGGTCTGGGGCAACGCCATGCTCGACGAGTTCAACAAGGGCCTCCGAACGAAGATTTCCCTTGCCCAGACTGCCTAACCGATCTTGTCCAGGAGTCCCATGACCCGCGCACCATTTGAGATCCGAGTGGACCCCACCAGCAAAATCCCAATCCGAATCCGATGGACCTGCTGCGATGTCTGCCACTGGGAACACCTGAACCGCGCCTCTGCCTGGTTTCATTGGCTCTGGCTGACCGTCACCCGCGCATAGCGCACCTGTCCATCCTCCACACCCATCCCACGAAAGGAACGAGCATGACCACCCGAGCCGCTGAAGCCCTGTATGAAGCCCAGCATATTCACATGCACGAAGGACGCAGGGTTGCGATCTTCAACCCACACGACAAGCCGGTCTCCGAATTGCCTGTGATCTACGGGTTCAACAATGGTGGAAACCATGGCCGGATGCAGGCTGTCCTGCTTGCCCAGGATGGGACTGGATTGGGTGGGCATACCTGCTCGTCTGAAGCCTATATGCCTGCCGACCTTGGAATCCTGGAAGGCACCTGCGAGGACCGGCACGAAGAGTTCCGCGCCCACTACCCGGACGGCTACCGCATGGAGTTCGTGCGCGGTGCCGATGTTCTGGCACATGAAGGGCTGAAAGCTGCCTACAACCTCAACCAAGCGCAGCCGAAAGACTGATGTCCACTGGAGGACGCATGAACCCCGACGATCCACGCTGGATCAAGCGTGTCAAGGAAACCGCTTCGTTCTCTGAAATGGCGGTTGTCCTTCGTGAATGGCTGGCAACGATTGAAGCCATGAAGATCGAACATTTTCCCAAACCGAAAGACTGATGTCCAGGAGACGCGATGCCCTTCGATGACATCCCCGAGGACCACAAGCCTTCCTACCCTTGCGAGAACTGTGGCGAGGGCAACATCACCGAATCCGAGGACTACAAAGGCTGCTGGGAGTGTGATACCTGCGGCTGGTCCCACCCCGTTAGCTAACGAATGTCCAGCAGCACCCCGCATCCAAGGAGCCGCCTATGAGCCGGACACCGAAATGGATACGCCGCCACGCCCGGCGCCCGTGGCGCATGACCCACGCCCTGGGGCGCGACCTCCGCTGGCTCTGGCGGAACCATGAGGGCCGGAACCGCTGGGGCGAGGTGATGAAGGGGCGCATCCTCTGGCACCCCAGGCCGGGAGAGCGGTTCTAGAGTCTGGCCGAGTTCTGGCCGAAAAGTGAACAGTTCGGCCCCTTCGGGGGCCGTTTTCATGTAATCTGTGGCCGAAAGGGGACCAAAAATGGCCAAACGAGAGCAGGCTGCAGGACTCATCAGGAGCAGGATCACCGGGCATGGTGATGTGGAGGTAAAGGATCTACTGGCGAACCCCCTCAACTTCCGCCGTCACCCAGGCTCCCAAATGAACGCCCTGCGGGGGTCCATGAAGGAGCTGGGCTGGCTGAAAACCATCCTGATCAACAAGAACACGGGCCACATCCTTGACGGCCACGCCCGGGTGGAAGAGGCGATGCGCCAGGGCCTGCTCACCATCCCCGCGACCATCGTGGACCTGACGGAAGCTGAGGAAAAGCTGGCCCTGGCCGTCCTGGACCCGATCACCGAAATGGCGAACAAGGACGATGCGATCCTGAAGGATCTGCTCTCCCAGGTGGAGACCGAGGATGTGGGCCTGCGGGCTCTGCTGGACAGCCTGGACCCGACCGTGACCGACCCCGCCGAGCATTGGGTCGATATGCCCGAATTCGAGCAGGAGGATGAACGATCCTTCCGAAAGCTGATCGTCCACTTCGAGAATGCCGAGGACGCCGCCTCGTTCTTCCGCATCATCGGGCAGGAAGTGACCGACAAGACCAAAACCATCTGGTTCCCAGCCCACGAGCGAAACAAGCTGAAGGATCTGGAGTATGCGGGAAAGCCCGCCGCCCAGGGCGGGGAAGGGGAAGGCGGACAGGGCGATGACTGAGCCCACGAGCTATCTGAAGGCCACCAAGATAGAGCATTTCGAATGGCTGCTGAACGAGGTCAAAGGCTACCTCGACATCGACCCTACGGAGGCGGTGCGCACCGTGAAGGATCAGATCCAGATCGCCAGCCACGGGGGAGACCCCCAGCCCTGGAACAAGGTGGCAGAACTGGAGGCCCGCTGGTATGCATCCCTGGTGGCCGGCCAGCCCGACTATTCGGTGTATTCCGACTCCTACTACGTCTGCGATATCTGGGCCTGTTGGTCGCTTTATTCCTGCTCCAGCGTGAAGGCAATAGGGAAGCCTGCCACCATCGGCCTGGACTCCGTAATGGACCGGCTAGGCACCGCCAACACTATCCTGGACCTGGGGTGCGGCTTCGGCTTCACCACGGCCGCCCTCCTGGAGCTGTTCCCGAAGGCCAGGGTGATAGGGACCAACCTGGAAGAGTCGTTCCAATACGATTTCTGCGCGGATCTGGCGGAGGCCAAGGGGTTCGAAATCCGCCCCGAGGCCCCGGATCTCAAGAATGTGGACCTGATCTTCGCCTCTGAATACTTCGAGCACTTCCAGAACAGCCTGGAGCATGTGTTCGAGGTCATCACCTGCTGCAGGCCCAGGATGCTCGTGGTGGCCAACGGGTATAATGGGCACGCCATCGGGCACTTCCACCACTACCTCTACCGGGGGGCCGCCTTCCCAGCCAAGCAGACCAGCCTCAACTTCGGGACCATGATGAGGCACCTGGGCTACGAGAAGCAGAAGACGACCATTTGGAATAACCGGCCCGCCGTATGGATACGAAAATGAGCGCAGAATATCCTCAATTCCCCTTATACATACCGAGCAAGGGCCGGTCCAACATTATGATGACCAGCAAAGCGCTAACCCGCATGGGCGTGAAGCACTATGTCGTGGTGGAGCCTCAGCAGGTGGAGGACTACCAGGAGGCGGTGCGCAAGATGGGCCTGCTGGCCACCATCCTCCCCTTGGACATGGGCTATAAGGAGCGCTACGAGCTATGTGATGACCTGGGCCTGATGAAGTCCACGGGCCCAGGCCCAGCCCGAAACTTCGCCTGGGAGCACAGCCTGTCCAACGGCTTCGCGTGGCATTGGGTCATGGATGACAACATTAGGGAGTTCAACCGCCTGAACAAGAACATCCGCATCCGCGTGACCAGCCCTGCCTTCTGGAAGGTCATGGAGGACTTCTGCTTGCGGTATGAAAACATCGCTATGGCGGGCCCGAATTACACGATGTTCGCCCCGAACCGCCTGAAACAACCGCCCTTCGTGTGCAACACCCGCATTTACTCGTGCAACCTGATCCGCAATGATGTCCCCTTCCGCTGGCGGGGCCGCTACAACGAGGACACCATCCTGTCGATCGACATGCTCAAGGCTGGGTGGTGCACAGTCCAGTTCAACGCCTTCCTGCAGCTCAAGCTCCCCACCCAGACCCTCAAGGGCGGGAACACCGCCGAGTTCTACCACGCCGAAGGGACGGTCCAGCCTGGGGAGAAATACGCCGACACCGGGACGGTGGCTAAGTCCCAAATGCTGGTGGATGTCCACCCCGATGTGGCCCGCGTGCTCTGGCGCTTCCACCGCTACCACCATTATGTGAATTACCATGTGTTTAGAAAAAACAGGCTGAAGCTGAAGCCCGATGTCGTGCTCAATGGCGAGGTCAACAACTTCGGCATGGCACTGATCAGGAAGGGGTGAGCCATGAAGATGACCGCCGAGGAAGCCAAGGCGAAGGCCCGAGAGCTGATCGCCAAGGGGACCGGCACCCAGGATGTGGTGGCCGCCTGCCCCGTCCGCCTGGGGGACCTGATGGACCTGCTGGCCGAGCGTGGCCAGATCCCGATTCGCCGCACCCTTGGATTTACAGCTGGGAGAATTTGACATGGGAACCACCAAGAAGGGCCGCATCCGCAACCTGGAGCAGATGAACATGGCACTGGACCTGCGCAAGACAGGGGCCACGCTCCAGCAGGTAGCCGACACGATGGGCCTCAAGAGCCGCCAGCGGGCGCACCAGTTCATCAGCATGGCCCTGAAGGAGTTGCAGGAAACCTGCACGATCAGCGCCGAGGAAATGCGGACCATGCAGGCCGAGAGGCTGGATGCCCTCCAGCTCAAGCTCTGGGGCCAGCGCCAGAATCCCAGGGTGGCCGACACGCTTCTGAGGATCGAGGCCCGCCGCGCTGCGCTGTTCGGCCTGGATGCTCCCACCAAGATCGCGGAGACCGACAGCCTGGGGAATGATATTCCCACCGAGGCCCGCCATGCTCTCCACCAGAAGCTGCTCGGTGACTGAGCTTTCACTGGCGGATGAGTTCCGCCTTCTGCCTGCCCAAGTCCGGCAGGCCCGCCTGGAAGCCTTGACCGATGACGAGGCGGCTGGGCTCCTGTTCGATTGGGACTGGTGGGCACGCCCCAGCCAGAAGGTGCCGGGGCTGATCAACCCGCGCACGCCAGACGGGGCCTGGATCATCTGGCTCCCCCTGGCCGGCCGAGGCTGGGGCAAGACGAGGGTAGGGGCCGAGACCGTGCGGTTCTGGATCCGGCAGGGGTTCAACCGGGTCAACCTGATAGGGGCCACGGCGGATGATGCCCGCGACATCATGATCGAGGGCGAGTCGGGCATCTTGTCGGTCTGCCCAAAGTCCGAGCGCCCCACCTACCAACCTGCACGGCGGAGGCTGGTCTGGCCCAACGGAGCGACAAGCCTGATCTTCACGGCGGATGAGCCCGAGCGCCTACGAGGAAAGCAGCACGCCAAGCTCTGGGGTGATGAGCTGGCGGCGTGGCGGTATCCAGAAGCCTGGGATCAGGCCAGCCTTGGCCTACGCCTTGGGAAGTGCCCGCAAGCCGTAATCACGACGACACCGCGCCCCACGAAGCTGGTCAAGGAGCTTGTCGCGGACCCGAATACCATCCTGACCAGGGGGAGCACCTACGACAATGCGGCCAACCTCGCCCCCACCTTCATCGGGAAGATCGTCACGAAATACGAAGGCACGCGCCTGGGCCGCCAGGAGCTGAACGCCGAGATTCTAGACGACAACCCAGGAGCCCTGTGGAACCACGCCCAGATCGAGGCGGCCAGGATCAGGGTGGATGCCTGTCCCGTGGACCTGCTCCGCGTGGTGGTGGCTGTTGATCCTGCTGTGACGAGCAAGGAAGATTCCGACCTCACCGGCATCGTCGTGGCCGCCCGCGACCACCAGAACCCTCCGCACTTCTATGTGCTGGACGACCTGAGCCTGATCGCCCCGCCGATGACCTGGGCGGGCGCGGCCGTCATCGCCTACCTGAAGCACAAGGCCGACCGGCTGGTGGCGGAGACCAACAACGGCGGGGACATGGTAGAGGCCCTGGTCAGGACGGTGGTGATCGAAGGGGTGCCTGAAGGCCAGAATGTGAGCTATTCCAAGGTCACGGCTACCAGGGGGAAGCAGGTCCGAGCCGAGCCCATCAGCGCCCTCTATGAGCAGGGACGGGTCCACCATGTGGGCACCTTCGCCAAGCTGGAAGACGAAATGTGCGATTGGGACCCTGCCACCAGCACGAAGTCCCCCGACCGGATGGACGCCCTGGTGTGGGCTCTGACCGAATTGAGTTCGGACGGGGAGGGGATGGGCCTGTTTATCTGGATGCAGCAGGAAGCCGCTGCCCAGAAAGCGCTGGAAGAGAAGGAAGCGGCGGGTGGTAGTATGTTGCCCGGAAGGGAGCACCGATGACCACCTACCTCTACCCCCCCGTTGGTTCCACCGAAGTCCACTACGCGGGCGTGATCTACCGTCCGAATGTGGACGGAATGATCGCCGTCCCTGACAATGTGGCCCCCAACATGATCGACCTCGCAGGCTGCACCCGCCCGAAGCAAGTTCCCATCGTGACCACGGCGAAGCGCCCCACCATCGGCCTCACTCCTGGCCTTGCCTACTTCGACAGCACGCTCGGGAAACCGATCTGGCGGAACGCTGCGAATACACAGTGGGTTGACGCGACCGGCACCACCGTTTAAGGAGCTGGCCATGGCGAAGCCTGAAGGCGAAGAGCTGCTAGGTCGGACTCCCAACACCCCCGATGGTGGGGTGGAGTTCAAGCCTGGGATCATCCAGCGTGTGCTGGAAGGCGTCCGCTACATGGGCACAGGTGAGAAGCCCGCGTGGTTCGGCCCCAATCTCCCGCTTCCACCGGCCGCACCGGACAGCGTGAAGGGCCGCCCCTGGGACTTCCCGATGGGGGTCAACCTCCAATACACCCCCAGGGCCGACCAGGGCGACACGACCATCGACTTCGCCACGCTCCGGCGTGTGTCCGACCCCGTGCAGGGCGGCCTGGACCTGCTGCGGTGTGCCATCGAGACCCGCAAGGATCAGATGGAGGCCCAGAAGCATGTCATCAAGGGCCGGGATGGGAAGGACGGCGGAGACCGCGCCCGCAAGATCGAGGTGGCCCTGCGCCGCCCTGACCTCGTGCACACCTATCGCCAGTGGGCCCGCCCGATCTGGGACGACCTGCTTGTGATCGATGCCCCCGCCATCTACATGCGGCCCATCGCGCCCAGGGACGGGCAGGTGTTCCTGCCTGAGCAGATCGACGGGGCCACGGTCAAAATCCTGATCGACCAGAACGGCCGCACGCCCCTCCCGCCCGATGCCGCCTATCAGCAGGTCATCAAGGGCCTGCCCGCCGTGAACTACACGCTGGACGAGCTTCTGTATATTCCCCGCAACCTGCGCAGCTATCGCTTCTACGGCATGGGGCCTGTGGAGCAGGTGCTGGGCATCGCCAACATCGCCCTGAAGCGGCAGCTCCACCTGCTGAATTACTACACCTCGGGGACGGTGCCGGATGCCATCGTGACCCCGCCCGTGGGCTGGAATCCAGATCAGGTGAAGCAGGCCCAGCAGTGGATGGACCAGCTCACGGCTCCCAGCGCCCGCCACAAGGTGCGCATCATCCCAGGTGGGGATTTCACCCAGCTCCGCGACCCGAAGCTGAAGGATGAAATGGACGACTGGCTGGCGCGGATCATCTGCTACGCCTTCAGTCTCCCGCCCGGTGCGCTGGTCAAGGACATGACCAAGGCCGCCTCGGGAACCAACGCCCAGACCGCCCACGAGGAAGGCCTGGAGCCGTTCAAGCTCTGGTGGAAGGATGTCATGGACGAGATTCTGGCCCGGTGCTTCGGGGCCGAGGATCTGGAATTTGCCTACCAGGACGAGGAAATCAATGACGCCCAGGTGAAGATGACCATCTGGACGGGCTACAAGGCCGCTGGCGTGGTCACGGCTGACGAAGTGCGGGACAAGGCCCTGGGCCTGGATCCCATGACGGACGAGCAGAAGGCGGAGACCAAACCGCCTGCGCCTTTGGTGGCCCCTGGCGATCCTGGTGGAAACCCCACCGACAAGCCGGGAACCACCCAGGGGGAGGTGGATGGGTCGGCCTCCCCACTTCCCCCTGCCAAGAAAGCCTGGACCGTGGAAGACCTCTTGAAGTTCAACGAAAACCACGGCGAAGACGGCAAGTTTACGTCTGGCGATGGCGATGGCCGGGGCGCTGTCACCTACAGCCAGGCCACTGGTGCAAGCGCCGCAGCAATCAAGGCCACCAAGGCGGCAAAGAAATCGGGAAGCAAGAAGTCCCACGAAAAGGCTCTGGCCGCGAACCAGCACGCCCTGGCACAGCACCAGGCGGCCATCAAGGGTTCTTCGGACCAGACCAAAGGGATCCACCAAGCCTTCATCGAAGCTCACGCGGCCGCCATCGACGCCCACATTCTGGGGGCATCCATAGCCACCAAGTTGGACGATTCGGACGCCCACGCTGATGGGCTTCAAAAAAAAAAGACCACGATACCCCGCATTGACCACGGCCGGCCAGCCGTAGCCAAGGGCGAGAGCGCGGTCACGAAGCTGTTCAAGGCCCGCTTCGCCAAGCAGCGCAAGGCTCTGGTGGCGGCGGTGAAGGCCGAGGCCCAGAAGCTCCTGAAGATGGACCAGGACGACATGGTGAGCCTATGGGATTCCCTCTCGGCCGAGGGCAAGGACAAGCTGAGGAAGGCCATCTCCAAGGAGCTGAAGGCGGTAGCCAAGGACGGGGCTGATGTGGCCCTACGAGGTGTCCTGGACGCGGTGGGGCCTACCGATGCAGACCTGGAGGCCATGCTGTCCCAGGCCAACGAGCAGGCCATCGCCTTCGCAGAGGAACGCGGATCCGAGCTGGTGGGCATGAAGTGGGACCATGACAGCGGGGCATGGATCGAGAATCCCAAGGCGGAGTGGGCCATTGATGAGACCACCCGTGAGCGCATCCGAGATCTGGTGGTCATGGCGGAGGACAATGGCTGGTCCAACGGGGAGCTGGCTTCCGCCATCCAGGAGGATGCGGCCTTCAGTGATTCCAGGGCTGAAATGATCGCCCGCACCGAAACCGCCTTCGCGGACATCCAGGGCAATCTGGCAGGCTGGGAGGCCTCCGGGGTGGTGGAGTCCAAAGAGTGGTCCGTGAGCCAGGACGAGGTGTGCGACGAGTGCATGGCCCTGGACGGGCAGGTGGTCGGCCTGGACGAGCAATTCCCAGATGGAGACCCGCCCCTCCATCCTAACTGCCGGTGCGACCTGCTCCCGGTAGTCATTTCCCAGGGTGAGATTGACGCGGAAACCGCGTAGAAGGGGGCTCTCATGCTCTTGGCTGACGATGGAACCTGTGCATTTCACGGCTGCGATCAGCGCGGCCACGAGGTCTGCCACGCCGTTTTCCAGCAGCAGGCAGGGATGGCCTCGACGGTCCAGGCGATGCTGGCCGATGGAGGGAACACCATCCTGCCCGCCTATGTGAACCAGCTCAAGGCGCTGCTGGCCGAAAACTTCCCGATGGACACCACGACCTGACCGGACTGGACACCGGAGCCCAGACGGGCATAGACCACCTTGAAAAAAGCACCGGGGCCACTTGTGCCCGGTGCTATCATTTTCGCGTTGACCAGCAACGATCACTCTTCCTACCAGTTCTGGACACACCAGGGAGCACAGATGGCGAAGCGAGTTCGACTGTTCGGGGCCATCGAGAAGGTGGAGCCTCAGGAGGATGGAACGCTCATCGTGTCGGGCATCGCCTCCAGTGAGACCGTGGACGGCGCGGGCGAAGTGGTGAAGGCCCAGGCCATGCGGGATGCCATCCCCGACTACATGAAATTCGGCGCGGTGCGTGAGATGCACGCCAACATCGCAGCCGGGACCGCCCTGAGCATCAATGTGGATGCCGAGGGTGTGACCCACTTCGAGGCCCATGTGGTCGATCCCACGAGCTGCAAGAAGGTGGAGACCAATGTTCTGAAGGGGTTCAGTATCGGCGGGAAGGTCACCAGCCGCGACCCCCTCAACAAGAAGATCATCGACGGCCTCAGCCTGACGGAAATCAGTCTGGTCGATGTCCCCTGCAACCCTGATGCCGTCTTTGCGATGGCCAAGTTCGACACGGAGGATGATGTGGACCAGCCCGAGAGCACCGAGAGCACCCAGAAGGGTATGGGCCATGTGGCCGACCTCGCATGGATGCTGAAGCAGATCAGCTACCTCACCGCCGACCAGATTAGCGAGGCCGCCCGTGAGGGTGATGAGTCTTCCATTCCCGCCAAGCTCAAGGCGTGGCTGGCGGCCGGTGGCGCGATCCTGGCGGAAATGACCCAGGAGGAAGTGGCGGAGCTCGTCACCGCCCTGCCGGATGCCAGCGGAACCGGGGACGGCTCTGCGGATGTGGCCTTCGCCGCAGGCACCGGAGACCTGGAAAAGAAGCTGAGCGCCAGCAAGGTCGCCGCGCTGGACGATGCCCACAGCCAGCTCACCGCCCTGCACAAGTCGATGGGAGATTGCATGGGCAAGATGGCAGGCCTCTGGGCCGCGCCCCAGGCGGAGGAAGATTCCAAGGACGGCGACGACAAGGAAAACACCGCGCCCGTCACCGACCTCCAGAAGTCCGCTTCCGAAGCCGTTGCCAAAGTGGGCCAGCTCACCGAGGAACTGGTGAAGGTGCAGAGCGAGAAGGAAGCGCTCCAGAAGTCGCTGGACAGCATCAGCGCCAGCATGAAGACCACGCAGGATGCCCTAGCGAAAGCCGAGGCGGATCTGAAGGTGAAGGGGGTCAAGCAGGTCGTCCCCGTCGAGAAGGGCAAGGAATCCACCACCCTGGGCGCTGCCGACCAGCCCAACCAAAGCACGGACCCTCTGGATGTGATGAAAAGCGTCCAGGGCCAGCCCGTGAACCTCATTTTCAACCCCCGCTAGTCCGGGGCAACCCAAGGAGGCTCATCAATGAGCGACCTCACCAAAACCCTGGACGCCATGAAGGAAGCCCAGGCCAACGGTTCTTCGGATCTTGCGAAGGCCTTCACGCAGGGCACCGGCTTGGTCGCCTACGACCTCCAGGCTCCTGCACTCGCCCTCTACCCGTTCTTGGCCCTCATGACCATGCTGCGGAACGAGATTCCCCGCGTGGGCGGTGGTGGCGATACAGCCACCCGCTGGAAGGCGATCACCGGCATCAACACGACCAATGTCCACCCGGGCGTGTCGGAAGGTAATCGCGGTGCGCTGATCAGCACCACCGTGGCCAACTACCTCGCCAGCTACGCCGGGTTCGGCCTGGAAGACACCGTGAGCTTCGAGGCGGATTACGCCGCCCAGGGGTTCGATGATGTCAAGGCCCGCAGCCGCCTCGGCCTGCTCCGGTCCCTCATGCTGGCTGAGGAAGCCCAGCTGCTCGGCGGAAACGCCAGCCTGTCCCTGGGCACCACGCCCACGCCCACCCTGGCCGACGCCGCTGGTTCCTGGACTCTGCCCACCCTCACCTACTCGGTGATCGTGGTCGCGCTCACGGCCCAGGGCTTCAGCCGCACGAGCCTCGCCAACGGCGTCCCCGGCCAGTTGGCCAAGTCCAATGTGGACGGTTCCAGCGACACCATCAACGGTGGCGCTGCGCAGAAGTCCGCCGCCGCGACCCAGGCCATCACGCTCGGTCAGGCCCTCCAGTGCACCGTGGCCACCGTCGAGGGTGCGGTGGGCTATGCTTGGTTCATCGGCGCGGCCGGTGCTGAAAAGCTCGAGTTCATCACCACCATCAACAGCCTGCAGGTCACGGCTCCGCTGAACGGCACCCGGCAGGCCGCCTCCGCCCTGACCGCCGCCGACTACTCCAAGGATGCCGTCTACAATGTGGACGGCCTGCTGACCTTCGCCAAGTCCGCGAACAACAGCATCGTCCAGGCGCTGGCCACCGGCACGGTCGGCACCGGCACCACCCTGACCTCGGACGGCGCGGGTGGCGTGGCGGAAATCAACAACCTGCTGCAGACCTTGTTCGACACCTACCGGCTCGGCCCTGACGAGCTGCTGGTGTCCAGCGCTGGCATCCGCCTGATCAACAAGCTCTGCATCGGCAACGGCGGCGCTCCCCTGTTCCGCTTCGTGATGGACGACAAGGGCGGCGTCCCCGGCCTGTCCGCTGGCGCCACCATCGGCAGCTACCTCAACCCGATCACCAACCAGCTCATCCGCGTCCGCGTGCATCCCAACATGCCCGCTGGCACGATCCTGGGCTACTGCCGCGAAATCCCCTACCCCCTCAACGGTGTCGGGAATGTCATGCAGGTGAAGACCCGGCGCGAATACTACAGCATCGACTGGCCGGTCGGCATCCAGGGCCGCAAGTTCCCCTTCGGTGTCTACTGCGACGAGGTGCTGCAGCACTACGCCCCCTTTGCCATGATGAAGCTCTACAACATCGCCGGGGCCTAGTCTCCGGTGTGGTTCCAACCAAGGGGCGGGTGGGAAGCTGCCCGCCCCTTTTTCTGAAAGGCCGACCCAATGATCAAACTGTTTCGCAAAGACACCGCAGGCTGCAGCGTGGACGGCGTGAACTACGAGCCCGATGCCAACGGTGCCTTCCTGGTGGCCCCTGAGCATGTGGCTCAGCTCATGGACATGGGCTTCGGTTCCGAGTCCCCCCTGGCCGCCGAGAACCCCCGCAAGTCCAACCCCGCGCTGATGACTACCGAGGCCCTGCAGGACGAGGCCAAGGAGCTTGGCATCCCCAGCTTCGGGGATCTGGCCCGTGGTGCCCTGGTGAGCGCGGTCGCCTCCGCACGGAAGGCCAAGGTCGAGGCCGAAGTCGCGGCTGCTGATGCTGCCGAGGCCGCCCGCCTGGGCGTGGTCCCTCCCGAGTCAGGGCTGGTCCAGGAAGGCCGGGAAGCTCCCAAGGCTCATGAGACTCCCGCCCTCCAGTCGGACCAGCCTGAGGGCGGTCCCTCGCCTGTCCTGGAATCTGGCCCGGTGGCCGGCCAGGACGCCCCCGAAGCTCCCAAGACTGAGGTGTAGCCATGGCTGCTGGTGATCTGACCGTTCTGGCGAATGTGAAGGATTACTTGGACCTGACCGAGACCACGAAGGATACCCTTCTGGCCCGGCTGATCACCGCTGCCTCCACCTGGATCAAGTCGTGGACCAACCGGGATTTCACTTCCGGCAGCTACACCCAGAAGCTTGACGGGAACGATTCAGACGGAATCATTCTCGACCAGTTCCCCATCACGGCGGTCTCGGCCCTGAGCATTGACGGGACCGCCGTGGACCTCTCCACCGTGACCTGGGATGGGCCCCTGCTCATGCTCACGGACGGGAACACTTTCAACCTCGGGAAGCAGAATGTGGTCGTGAGCTACACGGCCGGGTTCGCCGCCATCCCAGCCGACATCGAACAGGCCTGCATCGAAATCGTGGCTTGGCGCTACACCGAGCGCCAGCGGGTCCAGCAGAGCAGCAAGAGCATGGGAGGGGAAGTGGTGAGCTTCCAGACCGCCGAGGCCCCCAAGTCCACGATAGTCCTCCTGGCCCAATACAAGCGGGTGATTCCATGATCGACCTGACCGCCCAGGTGACTGGAGCCGAGGCCGTGGTCGCCAAGCTGAGCGAGGCGGGCGTGAGCTTCAGCCAGCGGGTGCCCAAGACGGTGGAGGCCCTGGGCATCGAGCTTCAGCGCCGGGTGCGCGAGTTCTACCTGCGCGGCCCCCGCCCTGACCACCTGGGCCGCGTGACCGGCCGCCTGTCGCGGTCCATCAACGAGAAGCTGACCCAGCCCGAACAGTGGACATGGAAGAGCACGGTCGGAACCAACCTCGCCTATGGCGCGTATTGGGAGCGCGGGTTCGACCAGAAGATCGGCGCGGGCGCACGCGGCGGGCCCAGGACCCTTCTGACCGAGCGTGCCAGGGCCAAGTATTTCGAGGCCCGCCCTGCTGGTGTGCGGTGGCAGCAGAGGCCGTTCCTGGTCCCTGCATTGGCCGACCTCAAGGACGACATCAGAACGCGGCTGGTGGCCGCCGTCACGGGAAGGGGGTAGAGCATGGCCCTAGATCGTGAACCCATCTACACGGCCATCTTCACCCGCCTCCAGGCTGTCGCGGGCATCGTGACCTGCAGCCGAACCTGGAGGCACTTCGATGATGTGCCGATGGCCCAGCAGCCCGCCCTGTTCCTGACCATTGGGAACGAGGTGTGCAAGCCTCAGAGGGGGATGCCCCCCGAGTGGATCCTGAGCCCGACCCTCCACCTGTATGTGCGGAACGATGCCACCCCCAGCATCGCCCCCGGCATCCAGCTTCATGCTTTCCTGATGGCCATCGAAGCGGCCTTCGAGCGCACCCCTGCAGAGGCCTCACTTCTGAACGGCCCGTTCTCGGATTCCGGGGCTGACAGTTACGGCACCACCCTGGGAGGGCTGGTGAACCACTGTTTCATCAAGGGCCAGATCATCACGGACGAAGGGCTGCTCCAGAAGCAGGCCCTGGCCATCATCCCCCTGGAAGTCCTCACCACCTCATAAGGAGCGCCCATGGCCCCCAGCAACGATCAGGACACGCCTACCACGCCATCCCAGGACCAGACCGCAGGGGTTCAGCCCCAGGCCCCCGCCGCACCTGTCCTGGAGCCCATTCCGGCTGTTCCACAGCATCTCCCCGCTGGGCTCACTCTCGGCCACCTGGAGGATTTCTTCCAGGAGCTGCGCACCAACCTGGGCCCTCGGATCGAGTCCCAGCACTTCAACATTCTTAACGAGGTGGTGGATGGCTTCAAAGCCAGGATCGCCGCCCTCTTCCAGAAGGAGGCCTAGCCATGGCTCACTACAACTTCGGCGTGGGGCAGGTGTTCTACACCCCCCCCGGCACCAACCAGACCCCCGTGCAGGTGGGCACCCTGACGGATGTCAGCCTCGACATCAGCCGGGATGTCAAGGAGCTGATCGGGGCCAACGCCTTCCCCGAGGATGTGGCTTTGGGCAAGGGGAAGATCAGCGGCAAGGCGAAGTCGGGCCGCATCTTCGGCTCGATGCTGAACGCCCTGATCGCGGGCTCCACCATCGCCACCGGCCAGAAGGGGGCGGCCAACAACGAGACCTGGACCATCCCCACGACCCCCTTCCAGGTCACGGTGGCCAACTCCGCCACTTGGTCTGAGGACGGCGGCGTCTATGACTACACGGCGGCCAAGTGGCTTGCGCGTGTGGCCTCCGCCCCTGCCACCGGCCAGTATTCCATCGCGGCTGGCGTCTACACCTTCGCGGCGGCGGATGTGGCCCACATCGTGGGCATCTATTACACCTACACCATCGTGACCGGCACGACCGTTTCCCTCAGCAACCCGCTGATGGGTGCGGCCACGATCTACACCCTGAATGTCTTCAACACCTACCGAGGAAAGCAGAAGGGCTACAAGCTCTACGCCGTCTGCTTCCCCAAGACCTCGTGGGACGACAAGCAGGACGACTACACCGAGTTCAACCTGGAGTTCCAGGGGTTCGCGGACATGACCACCAACAAGGTGATCGACCTGTTCCAGGCCGAGTAGCCTTCCACCATCACCACCACCTGAGAGGCCGACACCATGGAAAAGCACACTATTCAGATCGGGGGGAAGGATTACAACCTTCCCCCCTGGAATGCAGGCCAGTTCCGCCGCTTGGTCGATCCCATCTTGGAAGAGACCAAGGCCGTGCTGGGCAGGCTGGACGAAATCAAAGGGGCAGGGGAAGCCGATGCACAGCTCATGCTCGACCTCACCCTCGCCAAGCGCCAGATCGATGTGAAGCACACGGAGCTGATCCTGGCCGCGCTTCAGAATCAATACCCCCACCTGACGCTGGAAGAAGTGGAAACCCTCACCCCGAACCGCATCACGCAGCTGTTCAACGAGATTCTGACCATCACCACGGCCGGGACCAATGAACCGGGGGAAGGGGTCCCTCCCAGGAAACGAAAGCCCTGAGCTGGGGGGATATCTGGGGGCTGCTGCTGACCGGGACAGGGTGGACGATCCACCAGTTGGAATCGACACCCTGGCCTGATTGCCTGGAGCTGATGGGCTACTGGAAACACCACCCGCCCGTTCATGTTTTGGTGCGAGGGTTCTTCGAGATTGAAGACGAGGACACCGGGCACATTCCCACCGAGGATGAACTGGAAAAGGGGATCCAAGATTTCAAGTGAGGTAGATGATGGCTGACCAGCCCGAACCGATTGAAGTCAGCATTGTCGCCAAGATCAAGGGCCTGCTCGATGGTCTCGGGCAGGCCACTTCTGGCGTCAAGAACGCCACGGAGGAAATGGGCAATTCCTTCAAGGGCCTGCACACCACCGTAGAGAATCTGAAGGCTCCCTTCATTGCCATCACCGCGATCCTGGCGGGCGGGGCGATGTTCAAGGAGGCTCTGAACGCCACGGTCGAATGGACCATGGAGGCGAACAAGCTCTCGAAGGTGCTGAACACCAGCGTCCAGGATGCCTCTGTGTGGGCCGTAGCGCTTCACACCCTGGGGGTCTCGGGGGACACGCTGACGGGCATCGTGGCGAAGCTCCAGGTGCGGGTGGCGGGCAACGCCGAGGCCTTCCAGAAGTGGGGGATCGAAACCAAGAACGCTCAGGGCGGCGCTCTGCCCATGTCCGAAATCATTGAGGGGATGGCGACCAAGTATCAGGGCCTGAACACCGACCAGGAAAAGAACGCCATGCTGTCCGAGCTGGCCGGCCGAGGCTGGTTGAACATGATCCCCGTCATGCGGATGACCTCGGAGCGCATGGCTGAGGCCAAGAAGGAAGCCGAAGAATTGCACCTCGTGGTTGGCCCTGACGGGGTGGCCAAGACGAGGGAATACCAGGAGTCCATGCGGAAGCTCGGGCTCATCAGCCAGTCCCTCCAGATCCAGATTGGCTCTGCCCTGATGCCCGCCCTCACGCAACTCGGCAAGTGGTTCGGGGAGATTGGCCCTGGGCTGGCGATGGTCCTGGGCAATTCCATCAAGGCCATCGTGACCGCCTTCTACACGCTGAAGTTCATCATCGAAGTCACAGTGGCGTCGGTTACTGATTTCTTCGAGAAGTGCATTAGCGGGTTTAAGGCCCTGGGCAACATCATCGCGGCGGCCGTGAAGGGGGATTGGGAAGGGGTCAAGAAGGCGGCCATCGCGGGAGCCGAGGACCACGAGCGCATCCAGAAGGAAACGGTGGCCATCACCAAGGATCTGTGGGAAACCCTCGGTGAAGACCTGGACAAGATATGGAGCGACCAGGGGCCCGGGAAGGGGAAGCCCATCGAAGATGCCCCGCCCCCTCCAGGCGCGGCGAAGTCTCGGGTGGGAGAGTGGCAGCAGGAGCTGGACAAGCAGAAGGCGATGCTGGCCCAGGCCGAGGGCGACACCGCCCAGATGGGAGAGCAGGCGGAGCGCGACTTCTGGACCAAGAAGCTGGCCCAGGCACAGAAGGGGTCGGACGAGTGGGTGGTGGTGCGGCTGAAGATGGCAGCGCTGGGCATCGCCATCGACAAAAAAGAGAAGGATGAAATCGAGCAGATCAGGAAGGAAAACGAGGAAGCCGAGAAAAAGCGGATCGCCGATCAGGTGGCCATGGCGAAGATCGCCGCCAACCAGAAGATCAGCGATGCCCGCCTTGCGCTGGCGGCCGAGAAGGAAAATGCAGACCACCTCGTGACGATGGGCCAGATGACCAATGCCCAGCGGCTGGCCCAGGAAATCGAGTTCCGCAAGCGGGAGCGTGACCTGGAGATTCAGGCTCTCACCGATGAGCAGAACACCGAGGGAATCACGCTGGTCAAGTGGCAGGAGATTCAGGCCAAGAAGGTGGCGGCCAACAAGAAGGCGGCCAACGACATCCAGAAAACCAACGACCAACTAGCGGAAGAGCAGAGGGCGAAATTCAATCAGTGGTTCCAGATGCTCACCAGCGGCTTCCAGACCGCCATCAGTGGGCTCGTGAAGGGGACGATGACCTGGGGCGATGCTCTGAAAAGCGTCCTGTCGAGCGCCCTGGATTCCGTCTTGAATTTCTTCATCCAGTGGGGCCTGAAGGAAGCGGAGACCTATCTGGCTGGCCTACTACTCAAGAAAACCACCAACACGGAGGAGGTGGCAGGCGCGGCCTCACTCTATGCGGTCAATGCCATGGCCTCGGTCGCGGCCATCCCCTTCTACGGTTGGGCGATGGCCCCGGAGGTGGGAGCTGAGGCCTTCGCCACAGGTATGGCCTTCATGCCCAGCGCGGCGGGTGGCTGGGACAATGTGCCCCGCGACACCTACGCCAAGATCCACGAGAAGGAAATGGTCTTGAGCGCACCGATGGCGGAAGGCCTGCGGAACATCATCGACTCTGGCGGTGCCGGGAGCCAGGGTGATGTGCACGCCCACTTCCACGGCGTGGTGGATGCCAAGCAATTCTTCCAGCAGAATCAGGGCCATATAGTGCGCACCCTGAACGATGCGGTCAAGAAGCGGAGGACTTGATGAGCAGCCAAGTATTCCCCAGCACCCTCAAGGGGTTCGACATCAAGTGGGTTCGGACTCCCGTGTTCGCCACCATGATCCAGGCCGCCGCAAGCGGGAAGGAATTGCGGGGAACCTTCCAGTCGTTCCCCCGCTACCGCTTCACCACCCAGCTCAATTTCGCACGGCAGGCGGGCTACAGCTCGAACACGCCCAGCGACGAGGCGGGCACGCTCACCCGGTTCTTCATGGCCCACCTGGGAGAGTGGGATTCGTTCCTGCTGGTGGATAACTACGGTTCTTCGGTCACGGCCATGCCCTTCGGCACCGGGGACGGGGTGAAGGTAGCCTTCCAGCTCCAGAAATACGATCCGGGGACCTGGGGCGGACCCGCGACGAATTTCTGGCCGGCCAGTGGAAGCGGCTTCGAACCCATCTTCGAGCTGAACGGTGCGCCCTCCATCTACATCAACGGCGTGCTGAAGACGGCGGGCACCGACTACACGATCACCAACGGCCTCGTGACCTTCACAGTGGCCCCCGGGAACACCCTCCCACTGACCTGGACGGGGAGCTTCTACCGCCGCTGCCGGTTCGACATGGATGAGCTCGAAATGGAGCGCATCGTGGCCGGTGCCTGGGACGGGAAAACCATCAAGCTCATCACCACGAAGTGAGGCCCGAATGAAAGTCGCCAGTGGACCGCTGATCGCCTACCTCAATTCTGGATCAGTTTTCCAGATGGCCCTGCTCTACACGATCACCCTTCTGGGCGGCGGGGTTTACCGCTGGACCTCGGCCGACCTCTCCATCGTGTTCGGCGGGAACACCTTCACCTCGGCCATCGACCAGGGCGGGCAACCCCTGATTCAGCGCGGGCCCATCCGCACCGTGAAGGGCCTGGAGGTGGACACCCTGGACATCACCCTTCTGTGCGGGGACACCGCGCAGATCCTGGGCGGGAACCTGACGCTGGCCGCCCACAACGGGGCCTTTGATGGAGCGAGGGTCAAGGTAGAACGGCTGTTCATGCCATCCTGGGGTGATACCAGCCTGGGCTCTCTGGTGGAGTTTGAGGGTGCCGTGGCGGGCGTGGACCCTGCCTCCCAGCAGGTGATTCTTCATGTGATGTCAGACCTCGAAAAGCTGCAGCTTCAGATGCCGCATGTGCTGTTTATGCCAGCCTGCGCCAACTCTTTCGGTGATCCTGCCTGTGGGATCGTGCTCTCCACCCTGACCGCCACCGGCACAGCCGGGGCCAGCACCAATGCTTCCCAGGTCACGAATGTGACCGGCCATGTGGATGGCTACTACAACCTGGGGGTGATCGCCATGACCTCTGGGCCCGCTGCAGGCTCCAGACGCTCGGTGCGATCTTACCTGTCCAGCGTGGTCGTGCCCGCCGTCCCCTTCCCGATCGCGCCCGCCTCGGGAGACGGCTTCAGCATCTATCCAGGATGCCAGCGGACCCAGACTGCATGTGCAGGCTGGTCCAATTCCAACCGATTCAGGGGCTGTCCCTATGTGCCCATGCCGGAGACCACGCGATGACCACCACGACCGAAACCGAAAGCACGCAGAGGGCCGCCGTGGTCACCGAAGCTCTGTCCTGGCTGGGCACGCCCTACCACCACCACGCCCGGGTGAAGGGGGCAGGGGCGGATTGCGGCCTGAGCCTCGCGGCAATCTACGAGGCGGCCGGGGTGCTCCCGAAGGTTGATCCTGGGGAATATCCGCCTGACTGGATGTGCCACCGGGACGAGGAGCGATACCTGGGGGTGGTCGAGCAATACGCCCACCGGATCGAGGGCCCGCCCCAGCCTGGGGACATCGCCCTGTTCCGCTTCGGGCGAACCATCAGCCATGGAGCGGTGGTCATCGAGTGGCCCACCATCCTCCACGCCTACGCGGTGGCCGGGGAGGTAGTCTTGGATGACGGCGTAGCGAATCAGGATCTTGCCCCCCGGCTCGTGGGATTCTGGTCCCCGTGGGGAGGTGTCTGATGGGTGGTCTATTCGGAGGCGGAAAAAGTAACAGCACCACCGATCAGGTGCTTGCCAATGTGCAGCTCCAGACGAGCAGCTATGGCGGGTGCCTGCCCATCATCTACGGCACCACGAGGGTCGCAGCCAACCTGATTGACTACGACGACTTCACAGCCATCCCCACCACCACCACCCAGAAGACTGGCAAGGGAGGTGGGGGTGGTTCTACCCAGACCAGCACCACCTACACCTACACGGCGGGGGTCATCATGGCCCTCTGTGAAGGCCCCATCACCAGCATCAACCGGGTCTGGCGGGACAAGGATCTGGGAAGCATTTCTGGCTTCGGCTTCACCCTCCTGACCGGCACCCGCCCTCAGACCCCGTGGGCCACATGGACCTCGAAGCACCCCACGAAGGCCCTGGGCTACAGCGGCATGGCCCTAATCTGCCACGCGGCCATCGACCTGGGCTCGTCCGGTTCCATGAAGAATCACAGTTTCGAAGTGACCGGCTTCCTGGGAACCGAGCAGGACCCGGCTGCGACCTCGGCCTACGATTCCAGGCCTGCAGCCGTGATCATCGACTTCCTGACCAACCCCTACTACGGAGCCACCTGGAGCGCGGGCAAGATCAGCGACCTCGTGACCGGCGCAGCCAGCTATGACACCTACTGCCAAGCCTGTGGGTTCGCCATCAGCCCCATGTTCGACACCCAGAAGGCGGCGGCCGAACACCTCCAGGACTTGCTCAATGCCACCAACGCTGAGGCGATTTGGACCGCAGGAGCCACGGGGATGACCCTCAAGGTGGTTCCCTACGGGGACCAGCCCATCACGGCGAATGGGACCACCTACACGCCGAACACCACCCCCCTCTACGATCTGACCTACGACGATTTCCTGGGGGTGGTCGGGAAGGATGGCAGGCCCACGGGGAACGATGCCATCACCGTGAGCCGCAGCAGCACCCAGGATGTGAAGAACACCGTCCCTATCGAGTTCTGGGACCGGCTCAATTCCTACAATGTGAGCGTGCTCCAGGATCCCGATGCCGCTGATGTCTCGATCAACGGCGAGAAGGTGGACAGCACCCAGGCCCTCCACATGATCACGCGGGCTGCGCACGCCCTCCAGATCAGCCGCATCAGGGCCCAGCGTCAGGTTTACATCCGCAACACCTACACCTTCAAGGTCGGCTGGAAATACATTCTGCTCGAGCCCATGGACCTCGTGACCATCACCGACCCCAAGCTCGGGTTGGACCACAAGATCGTCCGTATCGCCAGCGTGGAAATCCCTGTGGAAGCCAGCGAGGAAGATGGCCTCACGATCACGGCCGAAGAATGGCCATTCGGGACGGGCTCCGCCACCCTCTACACCACGCAGAACAACAGCGGGACGGTTCCCAATGTGAACGCCGCCCCAGGCAATGCCAATTCACCAGTTATCTTCGACGCTCCCGCCCTTATGCGGTCCGACCCCACCAATCCCGAAGTTTGGCTTGCAACATCTGGGGGTGCTGGCTCGGTCTGGGGCGGCTGTGAAGTCTGGGTGTCCACGGATGGCGGGACCACCTATAGGATGGTCGGCTCCGTCATCAACCCCGCACGGCATGGCGTCCTGACCGCGCTGCTGGCCTCTGGTGCTTCCCACGACACCACGAACACCCTGGCCGTGGACCTGAGCGTGTCGGGCGGAACGCTGAAGACGGTCAGCGCCCAGGATGCCGTGGACGGGGTTTCGGCTCTCTGGGTGGACGGGGAAATCATCAACCCCGTGACCGCCACCCTCACGGGGGCCAATGCCTACAACTTGACCACCCTGGAGCGCGGGCAGCAGGGAAGCCCTATCAGCTCCCACGCCATCGGTGCCAAGGCTGTGCGGCTGGATGCGGCCGTTTTCAAGTTCCCCATCCCCCCCAGCAGGATCGGTGCCAGTGTTTATGTCAAGCTGGTCAGCTATAATCTGTGGGGCGGAGGCAAGCAGGACATCAGCACCGTGCCCTATTACACCTACACCACCACCGTGCAGGATCTTCCCGCTCCCACTGGCGTCACCATCGCCTACTCCACCACACCGCCAGCGTAGGAGACCCCCATGGCGGTATCCCAAAAAACGATTGATGATGGAGGCGGCGGGACCAGCCCAACCGGAGGCTCTGGCGGCGGCCCGGCCACGATCAATCCGCGCTGGCTGGACATCAACTGGAGCTTCCCATCCACCTTCGAGAACCTAATTCTGGGCTTCGATGTGATCGCCTACACCGGCAGCAACCCTGACGATCCCTCCACCTACTGCTTCAATGTGGTGCGCGTAAATCCCAATGTCCGCAGGTTGGTGAAGTCCATCATTCCGACCACCTCGCTCCCCACGATCAATGCTTCTGTGAGGGCCGTGTATGCCTAATTCCAAGTGGGGAAACACTGGCGCAAGCGTGGCGGCTACTCCATCACTGACCGATGTGGTGCCGGGCACTTCCACTTCATCCGCGTGGGGCTCCATCACGGGCACCCTGTCGGCGCAGACGGACCTGATGACAAAGTTCGCCCTGTATGCGTTGCTCACTGGCGCGACCTTCACGGGCGCTCTCGCTGGCACTTCGGCTTCATTCTCTGGCGCGGTCTCCATGGGTGCGCTCACAGCTACCGGCGCGTCTCTATACAACGCTTCAAACGCCGCCAGTATCCTGACCATCGGAAATCCTACGGGTGGTCAGAGTAGCCTGGATTTTAGACCATTCATGAATGCGTCCACCTGGGCGAACCCAGCCC
>TBL_comb47_HYPODRAFT_10002509_pt1 | contig 22595 bp, 16 predicted proteins | sample TroBogypolimnion_40_FD_10682 | JGI IMG/M metagenome (IMG submission 10682)
GCCTATGATTATCGCAACAAGTACACACCGGGCAACACCGAGTATTTTTGTCCGGCGGCCTTTGACGCGAAAACCACCCAAGCTATCCAGCAGGCGGCGCGGGGAGCGTTTCACGCGATTGGCGGGCGCGACTACGCTCGCGTAGATGTGATGGTGACGCCGAGTGGCGAGCCGATGGTCCTGGAGGTCAACACCCTGCCGGGAATGACTGAAACCAGTCTCTTGCCGAAGGCGGCCGCTGCCGCCGGCTTCGCTTACGCGGAGTTGTGCCAGCGGATGGTCGAACTGGCGCTGGACCGAACCGGTGCGGTGGGGGCTGCGCCCTGAACCGAGTGGCCGCGCCGCCGTCTCCCCTGACCCTATGTGGTTCAAACGCAAACCTGGAAACCGCCGCTTGGAACGTGAGCGCGAGGAATCGCTCGACGTCCGGCTGCGGCTCAATCCCGGCAAGGTCCTCCGGAACCGGTTGATTGCCGTCATTCTCAGCGCCGTGTTCGTCCTCGTGCTTGGTTTTGGACTCATCTGGACTACCGGCGAATGGGCGCTCAAGGTGTTGGTCTATGAAAACAAGGCCTTCGCCCTGCGGGATTTGGAAGTCACTACCGATGGTGTGCTGGCGATCGACCAAATCAAGCGTTGGGCCGCCGTGCGCCTCGATGAGAACCTGCTGGCCTTGGATCTGGCGCGGGTGAAACGGGACCTGGAATTGAACCCGGCGATCGAGACGGTTTCCATCGAGCGGATTCTCCCTCGCACCTTGCGAATCCGGGTGGTCGAGCGGGACCCCATCGCTCAAATCAATGTCCCGCGTCCGGGTCCCGAAGGCGGCCTCGATCTCGGTATTTTCCAAATTGACGCGCAGGGATACGTGATGCTGCCGTTGGCGTTGCACCAACGCTCCGGCCCACCCGCTCCTGGCGGCGAGCAATACCCCATCATCAGTGGCCTGGACTCGACCGATGTGAGGCCTGGCCGGCGCATTGAACTGCCGCAAGTGCAGGCGGCCTTGCAGTTGATTTTGGCTTTTGACCACTCTCCCATGGTCGGATTGGTGGACATTAAACGTATCGACGTGTCATCGCCGGAGGTTTTGATTGTCTCGACCGGGCAGGGGAGTGAGGTTGCCGTCGGACCAGTGGATATCGACCATCAATTGCGGCGCTGGCGCGAGATCTACGACTGCGGGCAAAAACTCAATCACGCTATCGCCACGCTCGATCTGGCCGTGACGAACAACCTCCCGGCGCGCTGGCTCGAGGTCAGTGCCGCCAGTGTGGTGCCGCCGAAACCCTTGAAACCTCTGCACACCAGGAAGAAACATGTTTGAGCCATCCTCTATTATTGTCGGGCTGGAAATTGGCACCTCCAAGGTCTGCGCCGTGGTCGGTGACTATGGCGCGGACGGGGCGCTGAACATTGTGGGCTTGGGCCAGGCGCGCTCGCGCGGCGTACGCAAGGGGGAGATTTCCGACCCCACGCTCACCGAGGAAGACCTGCGCCAGGCCATCGCCGAGGCCGAGCAGATGGCTGATGTCGAAATTCGCAGCGTTTTTCTGGGCGTCACCGGCGGCCACGTCCGCGGCTTCAACAACCGCGGCGTCCATCCGATCGTCTCAGCCGATCGCGAGATCGCCGAGGAAGATGTGCAGGACGTCGTCAAGAACGCCAAACTCCTCAACCTGCCCGCCCAGAATCGCGTCCTGCATGCGATCCGTCAGCACTTTCATGTCGACGGCCTCGATGGCATCACCAACCCCGTGGGCATGGTCGGCTCCAGGGTGGAGGTGGACATGCATGTGGTGCATGGGATCTTGCATCGTCTGCAAACCGCTATTCGCACCGTCAAGGGCTTGCAGATCGAGGTGGACGATATTGTGTTCACTGGCCTGGCCTCTTCGCTGGCCTTGCTGACCAACGAGCAAAAGGAACTTGGTTCGCTGGTCATTGACCTCGGCGCCGGCACGACCGAGTACGTGGTCTATTCCCATGGCATCATCAAACACACCGGGGTGCTGGCCGTGGGCGGTGATCATGTCTCGAACGACCTCGCCTACGGGCTTAAAGTGCCGTTGAGCCGGGCCGAGCAGCTCAAGGTCGAGCATGGCGCGGCGATGGTGGATGACTCCATCAAGGGCCAGACCATCCCCATCCCGAACGATTTGGGTCTGCCGCAGAAACCCATTAATTTAGAGCATCTGCGCCGTATCATGTCGGCGCGACTGGAGGAGATCTTCCAAATCATCGGCCAGGACCTCGCGCAGGCCGGGGCGCTCGATTACTTGCGCGCCGGGGTCTTCTTGTGCGGTGGCGGGACGCGCATTCCCCAGATCGCCAAGTTGGCCGAGCACGTCTTCGATATGCAGGTTTCCGTGGGCAAAACCAATTCCATCAGCGGACTTAAGTCCGCGCTCGACCAACCCGAGTTTGCCACCGCTATCGGCCTGGCCAAGTACGGTTCCTTCCAGCAACGCAAGCGTCCCAAGGCCTCGTTGGCGGGCGGTATTCGGAACACTTTCGGCCAACTGTTCAAACACGCCTGACCACCCTATGCCCTCAAGCGACGCCGCAACCTCCTCCGTTATGAGCACACCCGACTCCAACCCTTCCCCGGAACTCATCCTCGCCCCTTCCCCCGCCTCCGTTGCCGGTCCGGTGGTTTCCCCCCCGGCACCCCGGGTCGCCACCATCAAGGCCATCGGCGTGGGCGGCGCCGGTGCCAACGTCATCGAGCAGATGATCCGCAGCGGACTCGGCGGGGTCGGCTTTGCGGTTGTGAATACCGACAGCCAGTCCTTGGCCGGTTCGTCTGCGGCCGAAAAGCTGCTCTTGGACAGCAAGCTCCTGCATGGCCTGGGGTCCGGGGGCGATCCTGAGCGCGGACGGCAGCTGGCCGAGGAAAACCTGGGTAACCTCAAGGCGATGTGCGCCGGGGTAGACGTGGTGATGATTGTGGCGGGGCTGGGTGGCGGCGCTGGCACGGGCATCTGCCCGGTCCTGGCGCGGTGTGCCAAAGAGGCCGGTTCGCTGGTCCTCGGGTTCGTCCTGACGCCATTCGAGTGCGAAGGGGGACGCCGTCAGCGCATCGCCCAGCACGGTCTTGGTGAACTGAAGGCCGCGGCCGACGGTGTCGTTTGCCTCCCCAACCAGCGCATCTTCAAGCTCATCGACGAGAACACCAGCGTGCTGGACACGTTCAAGATTACCAATGAATTCCTGTGCCAGGGCATTCGTGGGTTTTGGCGGCTCCTGACCCACCAGGGCCTGATCAATATCCATTTTGATGAACTGTGCGCGGTGGTTCGGGACCAGCACGCCGAGAGCGCCATCGCCGCGGTCGACGCGCGGGGACCCGGGAGAGCTCGCGAACTGGCCGAGAAACTGCTCACTCACCCCATGTTGGATGGTGGTCAGATGCTCGCCGATGCTGCTGCCGTCCTGGTCAGCGTTATCGGTGGCCCCGACCTCACCATGGCCGAAATCGACCGGGTGATGGAACAAGTCAACCGCCACGCCGATCGCGCCCAGATTCTGATGGGTGCGGTCATCGATGAGTCCTTCCGGGACCGGATGGTCGTGACCGTCATTGCCACCCGCCGCGAAGGCGCGCACCCCAAGGTCGAATCCAGGCTTTCCGGGGGCGGAGAGGGCCCGCTCGGTGAGGTGTTTACTCTGACCACCACTCGGGCTGGTTTTCGCTCCGGTTCCCGCTCCTCCGCCGACGCGGCGCGCGCCCGCAAGGGGGCCAGCAAACTGCGGCAGGGCCAACTGGCCCTCGAAATCGTCTCCAAAGGCCGTTTCGACAATAGCGAGCCTAATATCCATAAGGGCGAAGATCTCGATATCCCCACCTATGTCCGCAAGGGTATGGCTCTGAATTAAGCAGCTTTCTTGCGGCGGACACCTAACCGCCCGGTTGGGGTTCGTTGCGCCCTTCGTCCGCTTCGAATCCCTGCCGCTCGCGGCCGGGAACTCTTTGGCGGCCAGCGAAATCCAGATCAGGAGGCCGTTCCTGTGCCTGGCCCGATGATTCGTAACCTTTCGTTCACTTCCGGCGTCTGGGAATAAACCGGCCCTCTTCCGGTGGTTGTCGTGTCGACGCCGTTTTTGGGGGGGGGCTGCCATAACCAAACTGACAGAAATTATGACAAAAAGTATCACGTCCTTCATCAAAATCGGCCTTTGCGCCATCGTCGCGCTCGGATTCTTGGCTCAAGCCCAGGCGGCCGCCGATCCTACGGGCACCTGGAGTTGGACCACCCCAGGACGGAATGGCGGTCCGGATCGTAAGACCACCCTGAAGCTCAAGTTGGATGGTGAGAAGGTGACCGGGACCATCTCCTCCCCCGGCCGGAACAACGCCGCGGCCACCGACACTGACATCAAAGACGGCAAGATGACTGGGGATGAGATCTCCTTCAGTGTTACCCGTGAGTTCAACGGCAACTCGATGACGACGAAGTATAGCGGCAAAGTGACCGCCGATACCATCAAGGGTAAGATCGAGAGCGAGCGCAACGGTCAGACCAACTCCCGCGATTGGGAAGCCAAGAAGGACACGGAAAAGAAATAGGTTTCCGCGTCTCGGCGCACTTCCGTCCCGCCCTTCGAGGGCTCCAAACAAGTCTATGGGCCTCTCCTGGCAAGCTGGGAGAGGCCCTTCTGGTTGAGTGGCCGTGGTTCAGGGGGCACCTCCCCAGGAGGTATGGTCGGCAATTTGTGGGAGATCGCGGAGCGTCGGGAACCGATTTTCCGTTGCCCTGGGCCACTTTCCCGGCAAGAATCGTGCTGTGACTCTGCCCCTGCTATCTGATTCTTGAACCGAAAGCGAAGCGCATGCCAAAAAGAGAGACCATGACCTCGCGCGAGCGTGTGCTCGCCGCTATCAACCACCAAGTTCCCGACCGCATACCGTTTGATCTGGGGGGCAACCAGACCGGCATCCATAAGGACGCCTACCGCAACCTGGTCCGTCACCTAGGCCTCAACGATGAGGTGCGCATTATGGATGCCGTTCAGCAGCTTGCGGCGCCCTGCGAGTCGGTGCTGGAGCGTTTGCATGTGGACACCCGGTACATCCGCGCCGGGGCCGCAGCCAGTTGGCAGGGCGGCATCGTAACGGCCAACCGGGAGGGCCGCCTCTGGCAGGATCTGACCGACGAATTCGGTATCCGCTGGTCCATGCCCGAAGACGCGCCGTATTACATGGACATCACGCTTCATCCGCTGGCGGGCGCCGAACTTAAGGACCTCCCGGATTATCCCTGGCCCCAGGGAGGCGATCCCGGGCGTTTTGCTGGGTTGCGTGACCGCGCGCTCGCGCTACGCAAGGACACTCCCTACGCCGTGGTCAGCGGCATCTCGGGCGTCGTGTATGAGATCTGCTGGTACCTGCGTGGCCTGGAGCAGTGGTTTTGCGACCTGATGACCGCCCCCGAGTTCTGTGAGGCCTTGCTGGACCAGACGCTCAAATTCTGGATGGATTGGTTCCGCGTCTTCCTGGACGAGGTGGGCGACCTGGTGGACGTGATCATGATTGGCGACGATCTCGCGGGCCAGAACGGGCCGTTGTTCAGCCCGGCCCTCTACCGACGGCTCGTCAAGCCCCGACAAAAACGCCTGGTCCACTACATTCGTTCGCGCACGGCCGCCAAGATCTGGTATCACACCTGTGGTGCCTGCAGCGAGTTCATTCCGGAGCTCATTGACAACGGCGCAGACATCCTGAACCCCGTCCAGGTCAGCGCGCGCGACATGGACCCGGTGGAACTGAAACGGCGCTTTGGCAAACAACTTGTGTTCTGGGGCGGCGGCGTGGATGCCCAGCATATCCTCCCGCGGGGCACCCCCGAAGCGGTGGCGGCCAACGTCCGCCAGAACGTCCGCGCGCTCATGCCCGGCGGCGGTTACGTCTTCAATAACTGCCACAATCTCCAGGGCGAAGTCCCCCCGGAGAACATCCTGGCCATGTTTGATGCCGCCTACGATTGCGGCTTTTACGCCTGAAGGCCCCCGGCGGAACCCGGCGCGCTGACTAAGTTGACAGTCCCTCAGATCGTGTCATGGTGATGCTTGATGGATCGGGTTACCAAAACCAATGACAGAGGAAGTGCGCGCACCAAGGGGACGCGCTACGGTTCTTTCGTCCCGTCCACCCACTTGCCCGATAATACCGCGGGACCCTGCCTTTGCGCGGGTATCCGAACGGCTCACACGAACTCATGAAACCAAACCGAACTGCTTGCCTCGCCCCAATCGCCGGCCTGATCTTGCTGGCATCCGCCCCGGGCGGTGCGCAAGCCACGCTCACCTATGAAAACATCAACGGGGTCAATCTCATCCACGATTCGCTCGACAACCTCACCTGGACGCGCGACGGAAATGTTGCGGCGCAAGCGTACACCTGGCAGGCGGCCCAAACCTGGGCTGCGGGCCTGAATCTGGCGGGTGTGGGGCCTGGCGGTTGGCAAATCGCCACTGGGGACCAATTCACTTCTTTGTACAACCAACTGGCCGGGCCGGACCATGGGAATAAATATGGCTCCCAGGTTCAATTCATGGTGGGTACGGGGCCCAATGATTACGCGAGCAACGTCCAACCGGAGTACTGGACTGCCGCCGACGGGATCGACTTTAATTTTTACTACGGCTATTCGGGGGTCAGACCGGATACCGATGTCTATTCCGTCTGGGCCGTGGCCGTCATTCCGGAGCCTTCCACCTGCCTGTTCGGATGCCTCGCCTTGGGGTTGGCGCCCTGGCTGGGATTCCGGAAGCGGCGATCGACTTTCCGTTGACCCGCTCCCGCGGTGGCTCGGCGCTGAGCCTGCCGCCGGTTGCTGGCGCCCGGTTTGTTGGATAGCCCAGATAACCCGTGATCATTTGTTTTGCACCCCGCTTCCGTCAGGGGCCAACCGTGTTGGAACTACTCGCTCGGCGCCAACATAATAATTGTGTTCGGGGTTGTTTCTGTGCGAGATTCCCGCGTCTGAGCCTAACGAGATGATTGAGTATGATTGTTGATCTGAAGCAGGTTGGTTGGCGCCAAAGGCTGGGGGTGAGGGTCTCGCGTTGGACGCCGGCGTTTGGCGTGGTTTTGGTTTTGGCCGGTGCCGCGCTGACGGCTCCCGCGCAGGGGCAGCCGCGGGCGGCCCTTCGCGGTCATATCCCATCAGGGGCGGTCGGGTTGCCCGCAGTGGACCGATTGCCATCGTCGAACCGGATGAGGCTTGCCATCAGCCTGCCCTTGCGCGACGAGGCTGGCCTTGACCGCTTTTTGACGGATCTCTACGATCCCGCCAACCCTGCCTACCGGCAGTACCTGACTCCCGAACAATTCACTGCTCGGTTTTGCCTGTCCGAGGTGGAATATGAGGCAGTGGCTGACTACGCCGCTACCAACGGCCTGGCGGTTACCTACCGGCACCCCAATCGGCTGGTTTTGGATCTGGAAGGCTCGGTGGCGGATATCGAGCGGACGTTTCAAACCACGCTGCGCGTCTTTCATCATCCCACCGAAGCCAGGACGTTTTATGCTCCCGATACCGAGCCCTCCGTGGGTCCGGGTTTGCCGATAGCCAGCGTGAGTGGGCTGGACAATTTTGCCCTGCCTCACCCGCATCTGCGCACCCGGGGATTGGATCAGGTTCGGGGCCTAACCCCCGACACGGGGTCGGGTCCCAGCGGTGATTATGTGGGCAAGGATTTTCGCGTGGCTTACGTGCCGGGTACCACCCTGACCGGTACTGGGCAGAGCGTGGGCTTGCTCGAATTCGATGGGTTCTACCAGAGCGACATTACCGCCTATGAGAGCTTGGCGGGGCTGCCGAGTGTGTCGGTGGTTCCCGTCTCGGTGGATGGTGGGGGGACGATTACCACGAACAATGTGGAAGTGGCCCTCGACATCGACATGGTCATCTCCATGGCGCCCGGGGTGTCCAAGATTTATGTTTATGAGGCCCCGAACTCGACCAGTGAGTTTCCGAGTGTGCTCAGCCGTATGGCGTCCGACAATCTCGCCAAGCAACTGAGTTGTTCCTGGGCCGGTGGTGGCGTCAGTTCGGCCAGCGAGACGGTCTTCAAGCAGATGGCTTCCCAAGGGCAGTCCTTCTTTTGCAGTTCTGGTGATTCGGACGCCTACGTCGGGACGATTCCCTTTCCGGATGACAGCACCAACATCACGATCGTCGGCGGCACGACGTTGACCACGACCGGGCCCCAGGGTGCGTATGTTTCGGAGAAGGTGTGGAACTGGGGGGGCGGGAGCGGCAGCAGCGGCGGGGTCAGCACTTATTACGGGATCCCTTCCTACCAGCAGGGATTGAGTATGGCGAGTAACCTCGGGTCGACCACCAGGCGCAACTTGCCCGATGTGGCGCTCACCGCCGATAATATCTTCGTATACTGGAACAACGGCTCATCGTGGAATGGTGGCGGCACGAGCGCTTCAGCACCCCTCTGGGCGGGTTTTTGCGCGCTGATTAACCAGCAAGCGGTTGCTAATGGTCGGGCCACAGTAGGTTTTCTGAATCCCGCCCTTTATGCTCTGGGCAAGACGACCAATTACGTTTCCAGCTTCCACGACATCACGACCGGGGACAACACCTGGTCCGGAAGCTCGAGCCGTTATTATGCCGTCCCGGGCTACGATCTCGCCACCGGTTGGGGCACGCCAACGGGTACGAACCTGATCTTTGCCCTGGCGGGAACTCCCGGCCCGACGCCGCTCTCGAACAGTTTCGCGCTGGTGGTGGAGTCCTGCACGAATGGGTTTATCGATCCCGGCGAAACGGTGACCGTGAATCTCGGCCTGAAGAATGTGGGCGGCTTCGACACTACCAACCTCGTTGCCACCTTGCAAACTGGCGGCGGAGTGCTCCCGCTGAGCGGCCCCCAGACCTACGGCGTTCTCACCGCCGGCGGGGCAGGGGTGGCGTTGCCCTTCACCTTTATGGCCACCGGCACCTGCGGATCGAGCAATACGGCCACCCTGCAACTCCAGGACGGCACTGCCAATTACCTTCCCGCGTCTTTTACGTTCCAACTCGGCAAGTCCAGTTCCCTGGCTGTCAGCTATCAGAGTTTTGACACGATCGTCGCTCCTGCTTTGCCGTCGGGCTGGACTACCTCATCCGCGAACGGGGAATCCAATTGGATTACCTCTACCAATGCCCGCGACACCGGGGCTAATTCGGCGTTTTCTCCCGACCCGACCACCATCGGGCTCAATGAACTGGACTCGCCTGCCATCACCCTGCCAAACGCCTTTGAGCAATTGAGTTTCCGGCAGAATTACGATTTGGAAACCGGCTATGACGGCGGAGTGCTCGAGATCAAGATTGGCAGCAGCGGATCCTGGACCGACATCCTGACCGCCGGCGGCAGTTTCGTCAGCGGTGGTTACGTGACTGCGTTGGACAATACGACGGGGAACCCGCTCGGGGGGAGGTTGGCCTGGACCGGCACCACCGGCGGATTCATCACCACCGTGGTGAATCTGCCCCCTGCGGCCTCTGGCCAGCAAATTCGCTTGCGCTGGCGGTGCGGCACGGACACCGGGACCGGCGGGGCGGGGTGGTTTGTCGATACGGTGCGCGTTACTAGCTTTACCTTCTCCTGCTGCGTCAGCGGCCCTGTCATCACCCTCCAGCCACAGAGCCAGACTAACCGGCCCGGGAGCACCGTTAGTTTCCTCGCGAGTGCCTCGGGAACTTCGCCCCTGGCCTACCAGTGGCAATTCGGTGGCACCAATATCCCTGGCGCCACGGCCACCAGCTACTCCAAGACCAATCTCCAATACGCCGACGCCGGGGCTTATACGCTGGTGGTTACCAACAGTGTCGGCTCCGCCACCTCCTCGGCCGCCGTGCTGACCGTGGTAGGGCTGCCTTTCGTGGTGGTTCCGCCCGCCAATCAGACGGTGGAATGCACCAGCAACGCGAGCTTTACCGTTACGGCCTCGGGGCAATCCCTGGCCTATCAATGGTATTTCGGTCGCAATCCCATGCCGGGCCAAACCAATTCCGCCTTGAATATCTTCCGAGCGGGGTTTGCCCAGGCGGGCGATTACTCCGTCGTCATCACCAACGTGTATGGCCTGGCCACCGGCGGGCCCGCGCTGCTGGCGGTGGTCGATACGATCCCGCCGACGATTCTCAGTTACCCCTCGAACGCCACCGTCGCGCTGAGCGCCAACTGCCAGGCAGTGGTGCCTGACCTGACTTCGCAGGTGGTCGCCGTGGATGCATCGGGACCCGTCATGGTCCTCCAATACCCGGCAGCAGGGACCGTCGTCGGGTTCGGGCCGATGACGATTAGCCTCATGGTCTTCGATTCTTCATTCAATATGTCTGGCTGTGCCGCGTCCGTGCTGGTGGCTGACCTGACCCCTCCTGCGGTGTTGTACTGCGTCACGAACGTGAGTCTGGCGGCCGCCACCAATTGCGACTACCCGCTCCCCGATCTCACTGGCACCAATTATTTTCTGGCGATGGGCAGTTGCAGTCCGGTGACCGTGACGCAAGCCCCGCCGGCGGGGACGCCGCTTGCCTTCGGCACCAACTGGGTGGTTCTTTCCGCCGTGAACGGTTCAGGCATCGCCACCAACCGCGCCCTGCCGGTCCTCGTCCCGATGGGGCCAGTGATCACTTCCCAGCCCAGTGATATCGGATCTCCGGCCGGGAGCACTGTCGCCTTTAGCCTGGGCGCCTGTGGGTTTGGCCCGCTGGCCTTTGCCTGGCAGCATGGCGGGACCAACCTCGCGGGCGCCACGAATTCGATGCTCACGCTGACCCATATCAGCTCGGCCGACGCGGGGGGCTATCAGGTGTGGGTCACCAATAGCGCCGCTGCGGCAACCAGTCGCGTGGCAACCCTGACCTTGCTGGCGCCACCGCCTCCGGTGATCCTCAGCCTGATTCCGAACCTGGGGCCGACTAATGGCGGCACACCGGTGACGGTGCTGGGTTCCGGCTTTCAAAATGGGGCGGTAGTGAGTTTCGGTGGCCTGCTCTCCACGTCGGTGGTGTTCGTCGCCACGACGAATCTCACCGCTATCGCGCCCCCGCTCCCACCCGGGGCGGTCGACGTCGCGGTGACCAACGCTGATGGGCAGTCGGGTGCCCTGACCAACGCCTTTACCTATGGCGTGCCTCCCGGCATACAAATACAACCGACCAACCTGGTCGTGAACTCGGGCAGCGCCGCCGTGTTCTATCTCACCGCCACCGGCAGCGGCCCTCTTTCCTACCAATGGTCTTGCAATGCCACGAACCTGGTTGACACCGCGTTCATCATGGGGTCGCAGAGCAACGTTCTCGACCTGGCCTCCGTCACGGCGGTCGAGGGCGGGACTTATCAGGCGGTGGTGTCCAGTCCGTTTGGGACGGCCTTGAGCGTGCCGGCGTTGCTCACCGTTTCCTTGCCGCCCCCGCCCTTCATGTTCCAGAGCATCAGTCAGTCCGGCGCCGTCCTAACGCTGGTGTGGAACGCCATCCCGGGTCGAACTTATCAGCTACAGTCCCTGACTCCTTTGGGCCAAACCAACTGGGCCAACGTGGGGAGCACGGTGGTGGCAACCAACTCGATCGGGACCGGCTCGGACACGCTCGGTCCCGATCAGCAGCGCTTCTACCGGGTCATGCTGTTGCCGTAGTCGGTACTCACGGCTTCCATATCATGTCAGCCACCGTGCGGTTGGCCGGGATGAACGGGATGACGTGCTCGCAATAGGGAACAATGATGTCGAGGACGTAGGGTTCGTCGGCGTCGAGCATCCGTTGGATGGCTGCCTTGAGGTCTTTGCGATACATCACTCGCTCGGCCTTCACGTTGAAGCTCTGACAAACCGCAACGTAGTCGGGGTAAATTTGTTTCCGGTTATCGGGGTCGCCCAAGTAGGTGTGGCCGCGGTTGCCTGCGTAGAACCGGTCTTCCCACTGCATGACCATGCCGAGATGTTGATTGTTGAGGATAATGGCCTTGGCGGCGATCTTCTCGATGTGCGCCGTCGCCAACTCCTGAACGTTCATGAGGAAGGAGCCGTCGCCATCAATGTCAATCACCTGTTTATCCGGAAAAGCGACTTTGGCCCCGAGGGCGGCCGGATACCCGTAGCCCATGGCTCCAAGACCGGCGCTGGTGAGCAGTTGGCGGGGGTATTTGAATTTGTAGAACTGCGCGCTCCACATCTGGTGCTGGCCGACGCCGGTGGTGATGATCGCCTCTCCCTGGGTCATTTCATAGAGCGTCTCGATGGCCATCTGGGCCAGGATCACATCGTTTTCATGCCCCTTGAGATGATCGCGCATATGCTGCGATTTCATGACCTCTTCGGTCACCAGGTAACCAAAGGGGGCCTTGGCTTTCCAGGCGGCCACTTGCTCATGCCAGGCGGTGAATTTCTTGACGATGGGCCGCTCCGCGATCATGTCCGCCAGCCGACCCAGCGCGTACTTGACATCGCTGACGATTGGCAGGTTCGCCGGCTTGTTCTTGTTGATCTCCGACGGGTCGATATCCAGATGCACAATGGTTCCGCTCTCGCAGAACTTGTCGACCTTCCCCGTCACGCGGTCGTCGAACCGGACACCGAAGGCCAGCAGCAGATCGGCGCCGTGCGCCACCTTGCGCATCGGCTCGGAGGGGCTCAGGCGCGGTTCGTATTCTCCACTCACCGCCCAGTTCGCAAACGCGGCGCCATGCATTCCCAGCCAGCGCAAAGACAGCGGATGGGTCTCGGGGAACGCCCCGCAGCCCATGATCGTGCTCGTGACCGGAATTTGGGTGGCCGCGACGAATCGGCGCAATTCCTCACTGGCGTTGCCGGTGATGACGCCGCCGCCGATATAGAGCACCGGACGCTCGGATTTTTCGATCAACCCGATAATCTCGTTCAACTCGAGGTCGCTGGCGCGCTTGTCGGGGTTGTAGCCCCGGACGTTCACCGTGTTGGGGAACACCGGTTGTGTGCGCGCCTGCTGGACATTCTTGGGCAAATCGATCAGCACGGGTCCCGGTCGACCAGTTTGGGCGATATGAAATGCCTCCTTCACGATCCTCGGGATCTCGTTGATATCGGTGATGAGATAGCTATGCTTCACCACCGGCAGGTCATGCCGTAAATGTCGGTTTCCTGGAAGGCCCCCTTCCCGATCATCGATTGCGGCACCTGGCCGGTGATGGCGATCAGCGGGACTGAATCCATGTAGGCATCGGCGATGCCGGTGACCAGGTTGGTGGCGCCAGGGCCGCTAGTCGCCATGCACACCCCCGCTCTGCCCGTGGCCCGCGCATACCCGCCGGCGGAGAAGGCCCCGCCCTGCTCGTGGCGCGGCAACACCGTGCGAATCTTCGACCGGGTCAGGGCTTGGTGAATCTCCATGCTGGCCCCTCCGGGATACGCGAAAATCGTATCCACCCCTTCCCGCTCCAGGCAGGCGACGAGGATTTCGCTGCCAGCCATCGTGGGACCGATCTCCACTTTCTTGCCGGCCGCTTTCTTTGCGGTTTCGTTTGTCTTACTCATAATTTATTTGGCGTTTGTGGCCGGCGGGCGCGGGCGCACAAAAAAACCCACGACCGTTTGCCAGCCGTGGGTTTTTGTCGAAATTACATTTACTTTCGACAAACGCCAGCGGCGTCGCCACCTACGATGACTACCCGCAGAACCATTTGCCGAACATTTTCCAACATCGGGGACGAAACTACCGAATGCTTACTGGCTCGTCAAGCGGGGATTATATCAAAAAAAGCCGCCTCCGATGCCGGTCGAGAATCAGGGCGGACGGTAGAGTTCGTCAAAGCCTGGCACTCGTTGTTCCCACCAGGTGGCCGGTTTGCTAAAGAACCAAAGCACGACGATCACGATCAGGCTGAAAACGATGCCCAAGCTGAGCCCCAGGCGCAACATACGCCGCCGGCGTTTCCGCCGGTGGCGGTGCGTGTGCATCCGGGGCGCCGTCTCTAAGCCGTTCATAGCGAGCCAATCACGTCAAAATGTCAATCTGAGCAAGCTACAAGCCCCCAGCGCGCAATTCAATCCCCTTTCTTGCCCTCGTTTGGCTCGGCTTGGCCCGCGTTCGCAAGCCCTTGTGCACCGCCGTTCGATCCCCGGGCACGCCCGGGTCGGCCGGGAGTCGCTTACAGCCGTCTGCCAGCCGGCACTCCTACCCCTCTCGACCATTTACCCGTGCTCGCGATTTCCGTCCGGTCGCACAGCAGTTTCGCCGGGCCGCAAAGAAACTGCGCTGTTCAGGTGCGTCCACGCTTCCGTGACCGGCATTCTGGTGTGGCCGCCTGCGGGGGATGGGGTGTTGATCCGGGCGTGCGTGATCGAGGGGCCACGCCGCCCCCAACTTGGCGAAGGTTTGGTTCGCGCGGGCATCCTGGCCGGTTGTGCGCTGGCCATCGCGGCCGCCAGCGCGGGAGATTTGCTATTCACCAGTGTCGAAGGGGTGGTGGCGACGGGGGCCGAACGCTCCGCGGCCAGCACTACCGCCGGATCCGTCCTACGCTGCCGTTGGGGTTGGGCTCCCTGCTCGGGCATTTCCTCTGGACGCGTCAATTCAGGGCGTGACTTTTTGACCGTTTCATGGGAGATTCCGCGCACTTATGAAGATTTCGATCAGTATTTTAATGATGAGCCTCGCGCTCGGTGTGACCGTTGCGCAGACGAGCGACAGCAAGAAGGCAGAACCCAAGGTGGACACCGCCCCGGTTGCGACGGATAAGAAAGCCCCGGCCACCGGCGCCGAGGTGGCCGTGTTCAAGACCAGTGCCGGGGAGATGGTGCTGGAGTTTTGGCCCGAGGTGGCCCCCAAGACGGTCGACAATTTCAAGACGCTAGCGAAAAAGGGGTTTTATGACGGGACCGCTTTTCACCGCATCATCAAGGGTTTTATGATCCAGGGTGGGGACCCGAACACCAAAGACCTCACCAAAGAAGCCAGTTACGGCACGGGCGGTCCCGGTTACTCCATCAAGGCTGAGTTTAACGACCGTCCGCATGTGCGCGGTGTCATCTCGATGGCTCGCTCGGCGAACCCGGATTCCGCCGGGAGTCAGTTCTTTATCTGCCACGGCGACGCTTCCTCGCTGAACAACAAGTACACGGCGTTTGGCAAGTTGATCAAGGGCGACGATGTGCTCGAGAAGATTGCCAATACCCCGGTCGCCCCCAATCCGATGTCGGGGGAACCGAGCAAACCCACAGTCCGCGTCGAGGTGCAAAGCATCAAGATCGTGGCCGCCGATTCCGTCAAGTGACCTGCAAGCCTCCTGAGCATACTATGAAAGAAGTCGCCATTATTAAGACCAACGCGGGCGAGATGACCCTCGAGTTCTGGTCGGACGTCGCCCCCAAGACGGTCGAGAACTTCAAGGCCTTGGCCCAAAAGGGGTTTTACGACGGTACCGCTTTCCACCGGATTATGAAGGGGTTCATGGTGCAAGGGGGTGATCCCCTCACCAAGGAGGCCGCACGGGAGGACGAATGGGGGACCGGCGGCCCCGGCTACCAGATCAAGGCCGAGTTCAATGCACGTTCACACCAACGCGGGGTGATTTCGATGGCTCGCTCGCAGCATCCGGACTCTGCCGGGAGTCAGTTCTTCATCTGCCTGGGAGACGCTTCGTTCCTGGACCGGAAGTACACGGCTTTTGGCCAATTGACCCAGGGGGATGAGGTCCTCGCCCGTATCGGTGATACGCCGGTGGGGGGGAGTGGCGGCGGCGAGCGGAGCAAACCGCTCACCCGCGTGGCGGTCGAGGGCATTCGCATCGTCTCGGTTGAGTGATGGAACTTCCAGAGTTGGCCGCTGTGCTCGCCGCATTGGGGTGTCCACCTGATAAAACGGACGAAATGGCGGTCCAACTGGACAAACGCGCCCGGCAATTGGCCGAGCAGAAGCACCGTTCCTACGAGGACGCCATGGCCCATCTGCTGGACCTGATGCGTCAGGGCTGGGCGGCCAAGGACCGCGGTTAGGAGACCAACCGGATGATTAAGCCTTGGGAAACGGTGCGTTCAACGGCAGCGGGGGATTACCGCATTTTCACCATTCGATCCGACCGGAAGATCTCGCCGCGCACGGGAGAGGAGCACGACTTCTTCGTGATCGATTGCCCGAGTTGGGTCAATGTGATCGCCCTCACACCCGATCAGCAACTGGTGATGGTCGAACAGTACCGGCACGGCTCGAACACGGTGGAATTGGAAATTCCCGGGGGGATGATCGACCCGGGAGACGCCTCCCCCGTGGAGGCCGGATTGCGCGAGTTGCGCGAGGAAACGGGCTACCAAGGCGATGGGGCGCGCCTGATCGGCGAGGTCTTCCCCAATCCCGCCATCATGAACAACACCTGTTACACCGTCTTGGTGGAGGACTGCCGCCGCACCCACGTGGTGGAGTTTGACGGCGCCGAGGATTTGGTGACGCGCCTGCTCCCGGTGGCGGAGTTGTCGACCCTGGTTGCCAGCGGCCAAATCCGTCACTCACTGGTCGCCGTAGCGCTGTATTATTTCGACCTTCGCCAGCGGGAAGCCAAAAGCGGCGGACGCTAGCGGGTGGGCGAGAAGATTGACGCGGAGCCGGGTCTCGGTGATGGTCAATCGTTGCTGTCACGGGCGGCTCAAGGCCGCGTAACGGGGCGACCGGGTCGCTCGCGATGGATGATCATGAACATGTTGAACCCTTTTTTCTGTCGGCCGCTTGCGGCACTGGTTGCGGTGGCGTTTTGCGCCGGTGTGGCAGCCCGCGGTGACGAACCCAAAGCGTCTGCCGACACTCCTTTACCGGCCAAGAAGGACGCCAAAAACGACCGATGGGACGTCATGAAACCGCCGGGAGCCGACACCGCCAAGAGCGCGCTGATCGACGTCACCGAAGGGACGTGGATGAATGTCGATGTTTCGCCGGATGGATCCACCCTCGCCTTTGATCTGCTGGGCGATCTTTACACGTTGCCGATCGCGGGTGGCGAAGCCAAAGCGTTGACTAGCGGGCTCGCGTGGGATATGCAGCCTCGCTTCAGTCCGGACGGCAAGTGGATCGCATTCACCAGCGACCGCGGCGGCGGCGACAACCTGTGGGTGATTCGGGGGGATGCGTCGGCGGGGCAGAGCCCGAAGGACTCGGGCTTGCGGCAGATCACCCAGGAGTCGTTCCGCCTGCTCAACTCACCCGCGTGGACGCCGGACGGGAGGTACCTGGTCGGCCGCAAGCATTTCAGCTCGCGCCGGTCCATCGGCGCCGGCGAGATGTGGCTATACTCGGTGGCCGGAGTGGATGGCGGAGCGAGCGATGGGTTGCAGATGACGGTCAAGCCGACCGAACAGAAGGATGTCGGCGAACCGATGTTTTCGCCGGATGGGCGTTACCTGTATTACTCCTGGGATGCAACGTCCGGGGGGCAATGGGACTACAACAAGGACAGTACCGGGCAGATCTATATTATTTCGCGGCTGGATCGTGTCAAGGGAGAGACCGAGAACTGGATTACGGGTCCGGGAGGGGCGGTACGCCCGACCCCCTCGCCCGATGGAAAACGCCTGGCCTTCGTCCGGCGTGAACGTTTCCAGACCTGCCTCTTCGTGCAGGACCTCGCGACCGGCGAGATCCACAAGCTCTACAACCAACTGGAGCGGGACATGCAGGAGACCTGGGCGATCCATGGCGTCTATCCGACGATGGCGTGGATGCCGGATTCAAAGGCGATCGTGTTTTACGCCAAGGGCGGCTTGCACCGGATCGAGGTGGCGGAAAAACGGGTGTCGGATATCGCCTTTCATGTGAAAGGGGAACGCAAGATCATGCCGGCCGTGCGGGTGCCGATCGAGGTGGCGCCGGCGGCCTTCGAAGTGAAGATGCTGCGCTCGGTTACGGTCTCGCCTCAAGGGGACGCGGTGGCCTATTCGGCCCTCGGACACCTCTACGTCCGCCGCCTTCCCGATGGCCAACCGGCGCGCCTGACCCGGGACGACCAACGCTTCGAGTTCATGCCGTCCTGGTCGCGCGACGGGAAAGCCATCGTGTATGTGGCGTGGGATGATGAAGCGTTGGGCAGTGTCCGGGTGGTGAGTGCCGGCGGTGGCGAAGGGCGCGAGGTCACGCTCCAGCCCGGGCATTACGTCGCCCCCGTGTTTTCGCCCGATGGCTCCAAGATTGTCTATGGCAAGGTCACCGGCGGATCCCTGCTGGCGGGGATCCATGGCGCCGAGCCGGGCGTTTACTGGGTGCCCGCCGCCGGTGGCGAGGGGACGCGTATCACCAGGAAGGGCACGCTCCCCCAGTTCGGCGTGGACAATGACCGCGTGTTCCTCCTCACCAGCGACCCGGACAAGGAGAACGACAACACCAAGCTCTTCAGCATTGCCTTGAACGGTACGGAGGAGCGGACGCACTTTTCCAGCGCCAACGCCACCGAGTTCCGCGTGTCGCCGGATGGCGCCTGGGTCGCGTGGGTGGAACGGTTCAACGTTTACCTGACGCCGCTCCTCCTGACTGGCCGCACGATCGAGGTTGGACCCAAGGCATCCAGTGTTCCGATCTTTAAGGCGACGAGCGAGGCGGGCGCCAACCTCTCCTGGTCGGGTAACTCGAAGAATCTGCACTGGTCGTTGGGCCCCGAATTGTTCACGCAGAGCGTGGACCAGGCGTTGGCGCGGGCCACGGCGAAGGCCGAAGAAAAACGTCTGGAACGCCTCACAAAAAACGAGCAACCCGCGGGGGGGGCCGAGGGTCAAGCCAAGGCCGGTGAACCGGCAAAAGCCGGCCCGCCCGAGAAGAAAGAGGAACCCAAGCCGGTGGGCCTCAATATCGCCTTCAAGCAGCCGGCGGATGTTCCGGAGGGCACGGTGGCCCTGGTGGGTGGCCGGGTGATCACCATGCGCGGCGACGAGGTGCTGGATCGGGGCGTCGTCTTAATCAAACAAAACCGGATCGTAGCCGTGGGCGGGGCGGACGCAGTAACGGTTCCGGAGGGGGCGTTCGTGATCGACTGCGTGGGCCGGACCCTCATGCCTGGGTTCGTGGACGTGCATGCGCACGGAGCGCAGGGGGCTAACGGCATCACCCCGCAGCAGAACTGGGGGCGCTATGCGGACCTGGCCTTCGGGGTGACGACCATCCACGACCCCTCGAACGACACCGAGAGCATCTTCACGGCCAGTGAAATGCAGCGCGCGGGCCTTATCGTTCAGCCGCGAACCTTCTCCACCGGCACCATTCTCTACGGCGCGGCGGGTTCCTTCAAGGCGCAGATCGATAGCCTCGAGGACGCCTTGTTTCACCTCAAGCGGATGAAGGCGGTCGGCGCCTTCAGCGTAAAATCTTACAACCAGCCCCGGCGCGACCAGCGCCAGCAGGTGATCGAGGCCGCGCGCCAGCTTGGCATGATGGTGGTGCCCGAGGGGGGATCGCTTCTCCAGCATAACCTGACCATGGTGGCTGATGGGCATACCGGCGTCGAACATTCGCTGCCCGTGGACCACATCTATCGAGATGTTGTCCAGTTTTGGAGCGCCAGCGCGACTGGTTATACCCCCACGCTGATCGTCGGCTACGGAGGGTTGGACGGCGAACAGTATTGGTATCAGCACATGGACGCCTGGCGGCACGAGAAGTTGCTCAACTTCACACCCCGTCAGGTCATCGATCCCCGGTCCCGCCGGCGGCCGATGGCAAGCGATGAGGATTACAACATCTTGCGCAGCGCCTCGATCGGCAAGGCCCTTCTCGACGCGGGCGTGTCCGTCCAATTGGGCGCGCACGGGCAGTTGGCCGGCCTGGGATCGCAGTGGGAGCTGTGGCTCATCGCCCAGAGCGGGATGCGGCCGCTGGACGCACTCAAATGCGCCACCGTCAACGGCGCCAAGTACCTCGGGCTCGATCGCGATCTCGGCTCCCTCGAGCCCGGGAAACTGGCCGATGTCATCGTGCTCGACCGCAACCCGCTGGACGACATTCACAACTCGGACTCCGTCAAATACACGATCCTGAACGGCCGGGTTTACGATTCCATGACCATGAACGAGATCGGCGCACGGAAGAAGAATCGCCGCCCGTTTTTCTTCGAGCGTTTGCTCTCTTCTCTCAGCTCGACCGATGATGTGGGCGGTTGCGCCGGGTGCGGTCGCCCGGGGTCGGGAGCGTTGATTCCGGGGCCCGAAGTGCCGGAACCGCGAGCCTATCGCTGATCGGCTATCTACTCGGCCCGGAAGCGATAGATTGCTCGTGTGAAGATCATCTCCTGGAATGTGAACGGACTGCGCGCCGTTTTGCGAAAGAACTTTCTCGGTTACCTGGCGGAGGAGCAGCCCGATGTGCTTTGTCTGCAGGAGACCCGGGCGGCGCCCGATCAGGTCGAGCAACTGTGGCCCGCTACGTACGCGACGTATTGGAACGTAGCGGACAAAAAAGGATACTCTGGCACTGCCATCTTCTCGCGCCAACGCCCGTTGAAGGTCGCCTGCGGCATCGGTTCCTCGGAACATGACCGGGAAGGCCGGGTCTTAACCGCCGAGTACCCTGACTTCTTCCTGGTGAACGTCTATGTGCCCAATTCGCAACGTGAATTGACCCGTCTGGCCTACCGGCAGCTCTGGGACCAGGCATTCCTGCGCTACCTCAAGAAGCTGGAAAAGCGAAAGCCGGTCGTTTTCTGCGGCGATTTGAACGTCGCCCACACCGAACTGGACCTGACCCATCCCAAAGCGAATCAGCACAACCACGGCTTCACCCCCCAGGAACGGGCGGGATTTGGCGCCTTGGTCGCGGCGGGTTTCGTCGACACGTTCCGCGAGTTCGAAAAGGGTGGCGGGCATTACACCTGGTGGAGCCCCATGAGCGGCGCTCGCGCACGGAATGTCGGTTGGCGAATCGATTACTTCCTCATCTCCGCCGCCCTGCGACCACGGCTCAAACGCGCCTTCATCCGGCCCGATACCCAGGGCTCGGACCATTGTCCCGTGGGAATTGAAATCGATTGATGAAACAGATCAGCCTGGCATCCCTGCTCCGCCAGCATGGCGGTCACGAGTAACGGCGACGGCATTACCATAGGATGGCCCGTTTCGCCAGCCGCTTCATCCTGGTGGCGGCCATGAGAACATTACCTCTGGACTGCCGCCAGTTTGCCAGTGAGCGCCCGAGTGGCCTGGCGACTTAAGCGCAGCGGGCGAGGCTGGGGCAGGGGATGTGCGCGGCGCCGCTACGAACGCTTCCCGGCCTCGATTTCCCGGCCTCGATTTCCGCGTTGCGCTTTCGCCCCGTCTCGGTCAAGACTTTCCTCACGTCGACCTCAGGTTGTTCGGCGGTGATAGACCGCCTTGGGGCGTACCCGGTCGAAATCGGAATGAAGGCCGGGTAATGAGGTGCGATGGTCTGACGTTAAACGGGTCGATTATGAAGGTGCAGGCAGGTCGGTTACTCTACTCGCTCGGCACGGTGTGGCTGTGCGTTACCGGACGGTGTTATGGCGGATCGCCCGGGCAGTTGGATTTGTCTTTCCGGCCCGGTCGCGGCATCAACGGAGCCGTTCGGGCCATCGCCGCCGAACCGGACGGGCGAGTGGTTATTGGCGGGGACTTCACGCTTGTTCGCGGGGCCTTCCGGTCCCGCATTGCCCGGCTCAACGCAGATGGCCGTGCGGACCTGAGCTTCAATCCCGGGACGGGCCCGGATCAGGGCGTTCGCCTGTTGGCCCTGCAAGCGGATCAAAAGGCCGTCATCGCCGGCGCCTTTACGTCCGTCAATGGGGTGGGTCGCATGGGCATCGCCCGGCTTAACCCGGACGGCAGTGTGGACACCGGCTTTGACCCCGGGGCGGTGGACAGCACCAGCCTCTCCTGCCTGGCGCTTCAGCCGGATGGCAAGGTGCTCGTTGCCGGCGGGACCGGTGCGACGGGCTACTTCGTGAGGCGTCTCAATGGCAACGGCAGCCTCGATGCCACGTTCAATGCTGGCAGCGGGCCGAACGCCGCCGTGGCCTGCCTCGCGCTGCAACCGGACGGCCAGGTCTTGGTGGGGGGCGGTTTCACCACCCTAAACGGGGTCGGGCGCAGTCACCTCGCCCGCCTCCATGCCGATGGCAGCCTAGACACCGCGTTTGACCCGGGCGCCAACTTCGCGCTCCAGACGGTCTGTGCACTCGCCTTGCAGCCCGATGGGAAAGTGGTGGCGGGCACCTATGTAGCCCCAGGCTCCGATCCACGGATTCCAAGGTTCTACCCTGACGGCACCCTCGATAGCACCTTTACGGCCTCCGGCTACGGCTGTTGTGTCATCAGTTTGCTGGCGGTTCAGGCGGATGCCAGCCTCCTGGTCGGCGGTTCTTTCAGCAAACTGGACGGAGCCTCCTGGCAATCGTTGGCGCACCTGGATTCCCTCGGCAACCTCGATGCCTCGTTTGCGTCGGGGTTGTCTGGCGTCGGGACCCTCCTCCCCCTGCCCAATGGGCAAGCCCTCATCGCCGGCACTTTTACCGCCCTTGCCGGCGTTAGCCGCACCTACCTGGCACGGATCAACCCCGACGGCGCCGTCGACCCAGGCTTCGATCCAGGAACCGAATCTGGGATGGGGAATGTCTATGCCGTCGCCGCG
>TBL_comb47_HYPODRAFT_10002510_pt1 | contig 22595 bp, 19 predicted proteins | sample TroBogypolimnion_40_FD_10682 | JGI IMG/M metagenome (IMG submission 10682)
CCACTTTCGTTGTCCGTATTGCCTTTTATACCAACATCATTACAGCAAGTGTCTTTTCTTAAAACAAGTGACTTATTTAATCTTGATAATTCAGTGCCATTAAAATCGGTATAAGTGCCAAGTCCCAACCGGTTCCTGAATACTTCATCCACAGCCCCGACAGGCTGTGGATCTTGTTTAATCAGTTTGTAATAGCGCCTAAGTTTTGTGTTCCTTAATTCACTTTGCCTTGCCAAGGCCAGCTGGTCATGTTTGATTTGCCTGACCAATTCATGGTTGACCGATGCTTCAAAAATTTTGATCGAAGGTCCAACACTTAATACAAGGATTAATCCCATCAGAAAAAAGAGATACTAGGAAATCAGATAATCTTCGGAATTTAATGAAAAACCTTTATACAATACAAAATAGCAGGTTATCATGAGGACAATAATGCCCCCTTGAAAAAGCATCAGCATTAAAAAATCATCACTTCCCAATAAGTCCCATGATTTTACATTTACCATGATGATGAACAGGATGCAGAAAATAGTAAAAAGTATCCGTCCATAAGATTTTAATGAAAAACCGTTGAGGGCAAAAATTAAATATGGAAACAGGAATAGGACCATGATCATGCCAAATATCAATGGATTGAGCATATTGACCGGATTGACCAATATCAGGTAGAGAAAGGTGATCATAACCATCAGGATACCCATTGTCAAATAAATCTCGTTGTTTTTTTTCTTTGCTACAAAAAAATCGAGAACCTGCTTTTTCAATGTTAATCTTCCAAAAAGGCGTTTACAAAAGAAAAATGCCACTAGTAAACTGATCATAAATGTAACAAAACCAGATGAGAGCAGAAGTGTGTTGATTAAAGATTGAAACTGATAGGCATATTCACGTTTCTTATCGAACATGGTCACCAGGTATAAAGGCATCGGTGAAAGCGGTTCTATGTGTATCCGGTAAGGTTCGTCATAATATTCGATATCCAGTGTTTTAGTTGCATTGGCATAAATGGCCGCATATAACTCCTTATCCTGATTACACTCTGTAATAAAATTCTCCTGCATGTTCCTTGATTTATCCGAATGGAACCAAACCTTCCCATCACCATCAAAAATGCAGAACTTGTAATCCTGTGGCAGGAGGGGTTCAATTATCGAATAAAACCTTCCGGTAATTGCGATGACAAAATGGTCAATTACGGATGGTTTGGACATTGCAACTTTCGCAATGCCACTGGTTACAGATACGATTGATTCCATTCGAAACCTGAGCGTATCCTGACCAGGTAAAACCCATTCGTCAGGAGATTTGAAATAATCGCGGGTTGCCAACGATGTTGGTTTCTCCTTTACCGAAAAAGGGGTCAGGATTCCATTCTGATAACCAGTGGTATCAATCCAGAAAGCATAATCAAAATAAGGATACACTACTGGTTTAAAGCTATTTGAAATTAATACATTTGCACTGTCGGGTAATGGGCTCCGTTTGCCTGAAGCCATTGCATCATAATAACACAATTGATTATAGGTGTTATGGATTTCGTTTGTAAACGAATCTTTGATCTCCTTGGAGAGCACTTTTAACTTTGACCCATTTTGGCTGGCATACCAAAAGGCATTTGAAATATAAAAGACAAACCAGAACACAAAACTTGTTGCTAAAAATAGGGAGACACCAAAATTGATCAATGTTCCTGAGGTGAGTTGCTCCGTTGGTGACATCACATAAAGCTTTATAAATGGCAACCCCAATATGATCAATGCCATAAATATCACGATCATAATGACGATCCAGGGAGCAATGGTCCGTTTTGCCTGATTGATTAGGTTCTGGTCAACAAGGCCACAAAGTTGCCAGGTCTTTTGCCCGACCTGTACCTGGCTGACGAACATTTTATATTGATTATTTGAGATATCAACATCATATGAAGTCACGCCGCTGATCGAAGCCTGTCCCATGACCGAATTATTCAGTTCGGTAATTCCATTGAAGACCTCTTTGGGTGAACTGCCTTCAGATCCCGCTGCTGAACTTTTTTCGGATTTTCTAATCGTCAGTTTTGGCATTCCTGGAAACGTGGAATAAACAACTGTATTGTCAATGATCAGGATATATTGATTGAAAATATTCCGCTGTATAAAAGCAGTCATTAACATTTCATACCTTGTCCTGAATTCAATGATTCTATTATTAAAGTCGCTTACCTTCTTTCCGAACAGAAGGGTAAAACTAAGGTAATCCATCGAAGGATTGGATCTTACATCAATAACCGAATCAGATGATAACGAATCTCCCTGATAAGGCTTCCTTGCATTGATGTATTCAAGGTCAGGGTTGAAATAACGAAGGTCTTTTTTTTGTTTCAGCATAGTAATGAAAGCCTCCTCACTACTATTTTGCATGCTTTTTAACCGACTTTGGGCATCGGTAACAGGTTTCAATTTACGACTTGGACTTTTACCTGTATATATTTTGTTCGTTTTTTTGTTTTTAAAGTTCAAATCCAGAAGATGAGCGACATATTCTCTTGAATTGGTGCCGGTTAATTCAATCTTGAGTTTTAGATTCTGGCCCATCTGCTCAATTATCCGGGATTTTGTCCTGATGATATGTGCCTCTTTCCCATTGGTATATACCTCCAGATAAAGGTAATAACCGATTGCAAAAACGAATAATGTACCAACTATGATAAACAGGTTGAGATTTAATTGTTTGCTTTTCATCAATCAAGGATTTTAATTACTATTTATCTTTTGGAGTTGAACAGGGCAATTCTTTGCAAGACTGCAACTGTACAATATCATGCTTAATGTCAGACAAATATAGCTATTTTCATTTTTCACCTACATACGAAGGGAAAATCATACGCATATTGTTTCAAAAAAGATATTTTTAGCAAAAAAAAATCAAAATTAATTTTAGTGTTATGAGAAAAATTCTTCTGTTCACCCTGGCATTCTTTTTTGCCCTTGGTTTATCTGCACAAAAAGAGAGAAAAGAGATTGGCAATTCATATAAGTGGGATTTAACCCATTTATTTACAAACGATAAAGCCTGGGAAACAGCGAAAGAAAAAATCGTGTCGGAGATGCCCGAAATTGATCAGTACAAGGGAAAACTGACAAAATCGTCAGCTGATCTCCTGAAATGCCTCGAATTTTCAACAAAACTTGACAAAGAAGGTTCATTGTTGTTTATCTATACCAGTTTGAATAGTGACCAGGACACACGTGACATGAAATACATGGCCATGCAACAAAGTCTTCAACAGATCTTCACTGAATACGCCACAAAAACGGCTTATATTGAACCGGAACTTCTCTCTGTTGATTGGAAGGTCATTGAAGCTTTTATTAAAGCGGAAAAAGGTCTGAAAGTCTATGAGAAGCAATTAAAAGATCTATTCAAGCAAAAAGAACATTCCTTATCGGAACCTGAGGAACGGATCCTTGCAAGGTCCTCGATGATATCGGGCGTGGCCAACACCATTTACGGTACATTTAAAGATGCAGAAATGCCTGCACCCGAGATCACGTTGCAGAGTGGTGAGAAAATAAAACTGACAACACCTGTATTCAGCAGACTAAGGACCTCTCCCAACCGTGCGGACCGTCAACTGGCATTTGAAGCCTATTGCAATAATTTTGCAAAGTACAAATCCACCTATGGTCAAATGCTTTATGGCGAAGTTAAGGAACATATTTTTAAAGCTCAAACGCGAAAATATGGATCGGCCATTGAAGCGTCCCTCTTACCCGGTGATATTCCAGTTGCTGTCTATCAAAGTCTGATTGACAATGTAAACAAAAACCTTCCTGCCTTTCACCGTTATCTGAATATCAAGAAAAGGATGTTGGGAGTCGATACGTTAAGGTACTTTGATCTGTATGCACCTGTTGTTAAAAATGTCGATCTGAAGTATAGTTATGAAGAGGCCCGGAAGTTGGTCCTTGAGGCTTTGGCCCCACTTGGCAGTGGATATACCAAAATTGTGAATAAAGCGATGGATGAAAGATGGATCGATGTCTATCCCAATCAGGGCAAAAAATCGGGAGCCTATTCCAATGGCGGAGCCTATGATATCCATCCCTATATCCTTATGAATTTTAATGAATCCTACTCGGATGTCAGTACCATGGCTCATGAACTTGGGCATACAATGCAAAGCTACTTGTCGAACAAAACCCAACCTTATCCAACTTCACAATACACCACATTTGTGGCTGAAGTTGCTTCGACGTTCAATGAAGTCCTTTTGTTCAATTATATGATCAAAAATGTAAAAGACGATGATATCAAACTTTCATTGCTGATGAACTGGCTGGATGGATTCAAGGGGACACTTTTCCGACAAACACAATTTGCAGAATTTGAGAAAAAAATCCACGAAGAGGTTGAAAGTGGAAAACCCTTGACTGGTGATTATCTTTCAGAAATATATGGTCAAATTCTGAATAAATATTACGGACAGGACAAGATGATCTGCAATGTTGACGACTATATCAAAATTGAGTGGGCCTCAGTACCCCATTTTTATATGAATTTCTATGTCTATCAATACAGTACTTCTTTCACCGCATCCATTTGCCTTGCAGAAAAGGTTCTGAACAACGAAACGGGTGCATTGGAAAAATATATAAAATTTCTTTCATCCGGCGGTTCTGATTACCCGATCGAGCTGTTAAAAGGTGCAGGTGTCGATATGACCACATCTGTACCGTTTGAGAAAACTATTCAAGCCATGAACAAAGTGATGGACGAAATTGAAACGATTCTGAATAAAAGAGATAAGGAACGGAAGAAATAGAAAAGAAAAAATGTGCAAAGAAAAGGCAGATGCTATAGCAACTGCCTTTTTTTTATCCAGTTTTGCAAAACCAACAAAATCAATTAAACATTAAACTTAAAATGCATGATGTCGCTGTCCTGTACAATATACTCCTTGCCCTCGATAAAGACTTTGCCAACCTCACGGCAGGCAGCTTCTGATCCAAGCCTGACATAATCGTCATATTTAATTACCTCTGCCCGTATAAATCCTTTTTCGAAATCGCTGTGAATAATGCCAGCCGCCTTAGGTGCTTTAATCCCTTTTACAAAAGTCCAGGCACGGCTTTCATCAGCACCAGTCGTAAAATAGGTTTGAAGGTTGAGCAGTTTATAGGCTGAATGGATCAACTTATTCACTCCAGGCTCATCAAGGCCAAGGTCTTCAAGGAACATCTGTTTTTCTTCGTAACTCTCCAATCCCGCAATATCAGCCTCTGTAGCTGCAGCAATCACTAAAATTTCAGCTTTTTCATCAGAGATGGCAGCCTTAAGTTGTTGAGAGTATTTATTTCCTTTGGCGGCAGATGACTCCTCCACATTACAAACGTATAAAACCGGTTTTTTTGTCAGAAGAAAAAAATCATGAACCAACTGTTCTTCATCTTCAGTCAGCTCAACGGTCCTTGCACTTTTACCTTTTACCAATACCGATTTAATCCGTTCAGCGATTGCCACTGTTTTTTGGGCGATTTTATCGTTTCCTACCTTAGCCTGCTTCTGAAGTTTTGAAATCCTGTTTTCGACAGTTTCAAGGTCTTTCAATTGTAACTCAATATCGATGACTTCCTTATCCCGGACAGGATTGATCGAACCATCCACATGGATAATATTGTCATTGTCGAAACAACGGATCACATGAATAATGGCATCCACTTCACGGATATTAGCAAGAAACTGATTACCAAGCCCTTCTCCTTTACTGGCCCCTTTTACCAATCCTGCAATATCGACAATTTCAACAGTTGTAGGTACAACCCTTTTGGGTTTATCAATCTCTGCAAGTTTGATTAACCTTTTGTCCGGAACCGTGATTACACCCAGATTGGGTTCGATGGTGCAAAAAGGAAAATTTGCTGCCTGAGCTTTTGCGTTCGACAGGCAATTAAAAAGTGTCGATTTTCCCACATTTGGAAGCCCGACTATTCCACACTGTAAAGCCATTATAATTACAATTAATTTTGTACTGCAAAATTACTAATTTAGCTGAGAATATCAGACGAAGCATCTTCAAACGAACCCTGCATAAATATGGTTCATTCAGGTTACATTAATTCAAAACTAATTCAGGATACCATGAAAAAATTCATTTTACTTTTGTTGATTATTAGTAGCTTATCTCCAGTTAGTTATTCCCGGGGCATTATTGTTACTGCAAGTGATGAACCGACTAAAAAAATTGAATGCCCGGATAATGATCCGATGAACGATCCGACCAATTCAGAATCACAACACAAAAATGCATTTAAAATTGGGTTGCTTTCCCCAATATTTGGTGCAACCAGCTTTACCTTTGAGCGAAGCCTCAAACCAGGAAACAGCTTCGAGGCAACTGTAGGGATAATCGGACTTGGAACTGATTTTGCCAACAATAAAAGCAGTGGGGTCTATATGAAATTGGGATATAAATTTATGAAAAGCCCGGACACATACCAGAAGATGTCACAATATGCACATATTCTCAAAGGTGCCTACCTAAGACCGGAAATTTCTTTTTCAAACTACAAATCCGAAACTGGGTCACAGTTTGGATCTGGTGGTATAGAAATACCCGACAGTAACTCCACTGGAACCAGTTCCATTTATGGTGTTGCGATAAACGTTGGTAAACAATGGATCTTTCAGGACAAATTTCTTTTTGACTTTTTCACGGGATTAGGGTATGGTTTTGGAAATAGTTTTAACGGGAATACGTTTCATTTTGCGTTTAAAAGCAGTTCGCCGGGATCATCATTTACAATAACCGCAGGTTTAAGGATCGGTATTCTTTTTTAATGTCAAACACATGAATTAAACCTTTGACTTAATTCTTAGTCTGAAATAGTGAATGTCATATAATTGTGGGCCACAATAATGGATTTGAACGAGAAGGAGCTAATAGCCAGCCTAAAATCTCCGGGGAAAAAAGAGATGGCATTTAAAATACTGGTAAAAACTTATCAGGAGAGGCTTTATTGGCATATACGTAAAATCGTTATGAATCATGATGATACTGATGATATTCTGCAGAATGTCTATATTAAAGTGTGGAAGAATGTTGATGGGTTTAGGGAAGATTCTACGCTTTTTACCTGGCTTTTCAGGATTGCGACAAACGAATCGTTAAGTTTTTTGCAAAAGCAACGGAGACATTCTATCGTTTCGATGAACGAGATAAGCGATTACCTTGCTGAGTCACTTGAATCGGACGTCTATTTTGACGGTGATGAAATTCAGAAAAAACTTCAGTTGGCAATAATTAAACTTCCTGAAAAACAGAGAATTGTATTTAATATGAAATATTTTGATGAAATGAAATACGAACAAATGTCGGAAATCCTACAGACCTCGGTCGGTGCTTTAAAAGCTTCTTTTCACTTTGCTGTCAAGAAAATCGAAGAATTTCTTGAGGAAGATCATAAAAAGTGATTAAACTAATTACGCTATGGATTGTCAAAAGTAATGTAATGAAAATGAAAGAAAAAGAAGAAAATATTGAATTTAGGTTCGGTAATCTCCAGAACAAACAACCATTTCTTGTTCCGGAAAATTATTTTGAAACCTTTGCTGATCGGCTTAAAATCAGAATTGAAGAAGAACGCCCAATCAGGAAGCTGCCGCTATATCATTATCTGAAACCGGTTTTGTCAATGGCTGCAAGTATTGCCTTGGTCATGTTATTGATTTATGTGCCAATTAAGAAATTTTTTCCTGCAAACGAAGGTTATCTTACTCAAAAACAGCCCATTAAAAATTCAGGTGATTCAACAGGATTGGTTCCGGTAGAAATGATTACCTATTTTACAGAAGGGCAATTTTTATCTGCAGTATCAGATATGAACGAATTGGAAACAGAGAAATTAAAGCCAGACTCGCTTGCTGATTATATTGCAGCAAATTACACTGACTATGATATTATCGCAAATAATTAAATAAAAATATGAAAACCAGTGTTTTAATAATCGCTGTACTCCTACTTTCCCTAAATGGAAAGTCACAGCGACAATTTGATCCGCAAACGATCGAATTGATAAAAACAAAAAAAATTGCCTTTTTGACTGAGGCAATGGGATTGACCTCGCAGGAGGCCCAGAAATTCTGGCCCGTTTACAATGAGCTTGAAAAACAACGTTATGAATTAATGGACAAGAAGAAGGAACTCGATGAGAAAAGTGAATCGCCTAAACCAGGAATGACGGAGTCGGATTACCGTAAACTGGCCATCGAAATTGCTGCAACCCATGCAAAAGAAGGTCGTTTAATTGAAGAGTACAATTTAAAATTATTAAATATCCTATCTGCCGAAAAAGTGGTAAAGCTGTACAGGGCCGAAGGGAAATTCAGGGGTTACCTAATGCACGAATTTCGTAAAGCACAAGACGATAAAGATAAGGAAAAAGAAAAAGCAAAATAGGTATTAAGTTCGTTTAATGTTAGTTAGTTAGTTAGTTAGTTAATGTAGTTTTAGTAAGAGGTTGCCTTAAACACTTGTTTATTGACGACCTCTTTTTTTTGTGACTGATAATTAGAATACCATCCGATTTTACATCTGATGGTACCTGTTCTCTAGGGTTCAACCATTTTGTTGTGACTTTACCTTTATCATTCTGATTCTCAACATAATTCACAAACAAACCTTTCTTGTTTCGTAAGGCATTTAAAGAAATTAAAAAAGCAGTAAAATACAGGCTGAAAACCTAGTATTTTACTGCTTTACATTTAATGATCATGAACAAGGGACTTTTTCAGTACCCTCACCAATGATGAAGATCATTTTAAACTAAATATTCCGTGTTATCAATTAAACAGGTATTTTATGCCAAACATCATTTGCCATCTTGAACCAAGACCAGTTGAGTTTTGGTATGGTTGTGTAAATGGAGTTGTACCTGTCTGGAATGGAAATGAGAATGAAGGAGTTTTACCATCCGCGCCTATTCCTTCATATTTAAGGAAGTTTGTTGCTGTTGGAATTTTAACTACACCCCAATCCCTGTTAAGGAGGTTTCCGGCATTAATCACATCCAATGAAAGCTTGATGCCGTGAGATTCTTTACCAAATTTAAGTTTCAAATCTTGTGTAATATTGATATCCAATTTACTAAAGTAGGGTGATATAGCTGCATTTCTTTTGGCGTATTCCCCCCTGTGTGTATTCAGGTAAGTTGAACTAGAAATCAAATTGTCTAACTGAGACCAGATTTGCGCTGCTGTCCGTGTATCCGTAACACCTGTTGTGCCTGTTCCTAAACCTCCTGAACCAACTTTTACCAGGTTAATATCAGTACTCGTTTTTGGAATGTAAAGCAAGTCATTACCAGAATTGCCATCACCGTTTAAGTCGCCATTATAAACATAAGAACTCACGCCATTATTGGTCAATTCATAGATTGCTCCGAATGTTGTTGCAAGATATTTCCCTTCGTTCAATTTATAAGCGAAGTTGGCAATAATCCTATTTGGTTGATAATAAGATGCATAACCTAAATTAGCTGCATTCGGATCCTGATTTGACACAGAAGCTGCGCTCCATAATGATGAGGCTGTTGAACCACCTTCAGCCGTATTCTTAGATACTGAACGGGTGTAAGCTATACCATATGACAAATTTTCAGTGTTTCGTTGGATTTTAAAAGTTAAAGTGTAAACGAAGCCCTGATTCGTATTGCTCATCAAAATTGCATTGCCAATATTCGGGTTCTGCAAAGTTGTGGTGCCAGCACCGTAATAATATTTATTCGTATTCGCCACAGAAGTCAGGAAACGTTTCCGGGCATCTACACCCCCCAAAGCGTAACCATTTTCTTCATTCAAGTTGACGTTGGAATAATAAACCGCATTGATATCTTTTGTGTAAGTATATTCAGCACCAACAAGCCAACCACCATTTAATCTCTTATCAATAGCCAAGGATGACTTCCAGGCTGTAGGATATTTGAAATTATTGGCAACCAAAGCAGTACTGTAAGATGCATTGGGCGCACCTGATGTTGGTAGGTAAGCAGTAGGATCAGCATTGAATGCCTTGTTGGCAACAGTGAATGATCCAAATTGAATTCCATTGTTCGAAGCCTGGTTAGAAATCCAAACGAACGGTGGAGGTCCAGCAAAAATACCTGTACCACCTCTTACTTGCAATGATTTATCACCTTTTGGATTCCAGTTGAATCCTAATCTTGGTGATACAATGATATTATTCATTGGTGCGTCACCAATATTGTAGGTAACACCATCTTTAAATTTTAATGCATCAAAGTAAGGGTTGTCAGTCATTGCTTGTTTGTAGATCGTCTCATCGATTCTCAAACCGTAAGTGAATGTGAAATTATTGGTCACTTTCCATTTATCCTGTACGAATTGGGATAACTCTGTTGAACCGGCATAAGCCCAAGGGAATTCGCCACCAGGTAGAGCAGAATATTGCAAATAATATGATTTGGCATTTGCAAGTCCGTTTTTGGCTGAATTATAGAAATCAGTCAAACTGTTGAATTGGTAAACTCCTTGATATCCAGGCGCAAATGCGTTTTGATATTTCTTAAGTGAATTTTGAGTACCAACAGTAATTTCATGTGCCCCTTTATAATAGGTCAAGATGTCATTCAATTGGTAAACATTCGTATTCAATTTATTATTGTAAGTGTACATTTCATAACCAAAAGAGGTATAAATGTTGCCATTGTTTAAAATATCAACCAATGGCATTGTTCCATTGCTGGAGTGAGGAGAGCGGAAGTCTCTTAATGCCGTAAACCCAACTTGCAATTTATTTGATAATTTGTTACTGAAACGGGTATTCAATTCAGCAATTAAAATGTTAAAGTTGTTGTTAATGACATAACCACTACCGAAGAAAGGCATCGAATAAGTACCTGGCTGCCCACCTGTTACTTGTCCAGTACCGGGTCTTGAAGTGGATGCAAACTGGTCAGCAAACGATTTTAAGTAATTATACTTTAATGTAAAAGTGTTCCTGGCATTAATATTCCAATCCAATTTTGCTGTAATCTTGTCGGAATAAGTTTTAAAAGTGTAACCTTGAAATGCTCCCGGGTCATATCCGTACTTTGATTTTAAGAAAGCAGATAATACAGTTAAAGTATCAGCATTGGCCTGAGAATAGTTTCCTCCGGCAGCATGGGATGCGTCAGAGGCAAGCATTGAAGTTGCCGGTGCGTCTTGCCTTACTTGTTCTGCACTTAAAAAGAAGAACAATTTGTTTTCAATAATTGGTCCACCTATGCTAAATCCCTTAATCTTATAATTAAAAGGGGTTTTTACAACCGTAGTCGGTCCAACTTTATACCCTAAATAGTTTTCATTTCTTGAATATTGATAAATGCTACCCTTAAAGGTATTAGTACCACTTTTAGTTACTGTATTGATACCTGCTCCGGCAAATCCACCTTGTTTAACATCATAAGGCGATACGTTCACCTGAATTTCTTCAATAGCGTCCAATGAAATTGGCTGTGCTGCTGTTTGCCCACCCAGGATGGAAGATAATCCAAATGAATTGTTGAAATTGGCACCATCAACAGTCATGTTATTGTATTGGTTGCTTCTACCTCCAACATTCAATCCGTTCGATGTTGGCTCCAATTTTACAAAATCCTGAATTGAACGGTTTATTGTTGGCAAACGTTCGACCTGGGTTCTGGTAATCAACTCCTGCGAACCCATTCTTGAACTATTGAAATTCTTATCATTTGAAGACTTGACAACAACTTCACTCAATAAAGTATTTGAATCCGTAAGTGTAAAATCTTCTTTGAATGTCTGACCCAAATTCAAAAATATATCACTTCTTGTTTCAGGTTTGTACCCGACAAAAGAAGTTGTTAAGGTATATGGTCCACCAATTTTCAAGTTTGGTAAATTGTAACGACCATCACTACGGGTCGTTGTCATATACTTGGTACCGGTTGGAACATGAACTGCCGTAATGATCACATTTGGCATTGGAGATTTACCCTCTAAAATTGTACCTGAAATTTCAGAGGTAGTTTCCTGAGCTTTCGCTGCAAAGGAATACGATAGTACAATAACCATCACAAGAAAGAATACTTTCTTAAATTTAAACAATGGGGGCAACATGAACCTGATAAAGTTGATTTTCATAAAAGACATTTTAAATTAATACTACTTTGATATTAGGCATTCTTTATTTTATTAATGTTTTTAATTAACTTTTTTTAAACAGTTTTAATAAATGGCAAAAATAGAATTTCTTTAATCTTATTTTCCGATTTCCGTATTACAATTATATTAAATTTTTTCCGGAGTCTCATTTCATGAATAGGAAGGAAAAATCTGCAATTCTGTACCAAAACGATCTCGATGATCAAGACAAAAAAATCTTTTAACAGGATCAAATGCAATGGATTCATTTGAAGCATTGGAAATCTATCTTCCTGATAATGAGGTTGAAATAAAAATAAAGGAAAACCCTGTTTGTTTCAGGTTCCTATTTAACGTTTTGGCTGAATGTTGTCCAAAACGCTTTGGCTCTTTCCCAACTTTCGGAAAAGAGCCAAAGTGTCAAAAAAAAGTATTGTTCAGTCTTTTGGAACAATTATTTTAATGAATAAGTGAAATGAGTCCATTTGATTTGACCATTTTCTGTTCTCCGGTCACCATGTTTTTAATTGTGACCATTCCGTTAATCATCTCATTTTCACCTATTATGGCCACAAACTTTACACCTTTCCGATTTGCGTAGTTCATCTGTTTCTTTATTTTATCTGCATCGGGGTACATCTCGCAAGTAATTCCGGCAGATCTCAAATCAGAAAGGATTGGAAGACAATACAATTGCTCCTTTTCTCCAAAATTGACAAATAATACCTGGGTCGTTGCCGTAACGTCTTCCGGGAAAAGATTAAGTTGTGTCATGACATCATAAATCCTGTCCGCCCCAAATGAGATTCCAACTCCTGAAACACCCTGCAAACCAAATATTCCGGTAAGGTCATCATAGCGGCCCCCTCCTGTAATTGAACCGATCTGCACATCTTTGGATTTTACTTCAAAAATGGCACCTGTATAGTAATTCAATCCGCGTGCAAGGGTCAGATCGAGTTCAATATCAGCTTCAAGGGAAATTGTTTTTAATATCCCTAATACAAAACGCATTTCAGTGATACCTTTCATTCCGATGGAAGAATTTCCAATTACACCCTCAATCTGCATCAGCTTTTCATCATTACTTCCACTCAACTGAATGATCGGTTGAAGTTTATTGACAGCATCAATTGTAATACCTTTCTGCAATAATTCTTCATTAACTTTTTCCAATCCTATTTTATCCAGCTTGTCAATTGCGACAGTAATATCTACAATCCGATTGCTTTCTCCAATCGTTTCAGCAATCCCGGCCAGAATTTTTCGGTTGTTTATTTTTAAGACGACCTTTACACCCAGTTTGTTGTAAACATCATTTACAATCTGGATTAATTCAACTTCGTTTATCAGGGAATCAGAACCAATGATATCCACATCGCATTGATAAAATTCCCGATAACGCCCCTTTTGAGGTCTGTCGGCCCTCCAAACCGGCTGAATCTGGTATCTCTTGAAAGGAAAAACAATATCATTTTGATATTGAACCACATATCTGGCAAATGGAACAGTAAGGTCGTACCTTAAACCTTTCTCAGATATTTTTGAAGTGAATTTTAAACTATTTGATTGTTCAATTTCAGTTGGATTCAAATTTGAAAGATAATCGCCTGAATTTAATATCTTGAATAGAAGTTTGTCACCCTCTTCGCCATACTTGCCCATCAGGGTGGAAAGGTTTTCCATAGCCGGAGTTTCAATACATTGAAATCCATAGAGCTTAAATACGCTTTTGATGGTATCGAATATATGATTCCGTTTTACCATTTCAGCGGGTGAAAAATCGCGGGTTCCCTTGGGAATTGAGGGTTTTTGTGCCATGCCTGTTTATTAAATTTTGAATTGCAAAGTTAGGAATATCTAATAAAAAAGAGGATACCTGGCGGACACCCTCTTTTAAAAAACAAAAATGATCGATTCATTAAAAATTTCGCGTAAAGAGCTTTTAAAAATTGTATTCCATTCAAGGATCAGTAAAGCTAAAAGAATTAAACATTGTCATGTTTTACCCCTATCCCGCATAGTCGGGATTCTGTATCTGCCTGAAATTCAAATCTCTCCTTTAGAGCATGTCCCGATGCGTCGGGAGGTAGGGAGTGTTGAAATATGACATCTTATTATTCTCATTACTTAATGTTTATGGTTAAATTAAACTATTTTGACAATCTTCAAAAATTGAACTTCTCCAATTCCTAATTATTAGGTTGATAATTTACAAATATTCCGTTTAAAATTAATCAATGCAAATTATCCAATACTTGATTCAAATCAGACCACAATGTCGGTTTATTATCTTGTTAACCTATTTTATTAACAACCCCCAAATTTTATTAACAATTCGGCACAAGAATTCAATAACTCCCATCAATACAGGCCTCTACAAGTTGAATCCACGCAACTAATTAATAACTTGATAGTTGCCAAATAGAGGAGATTTACTGTTGAATTTTTGATTGAAATTTGTACTTTTGTACCAAATGATAGAACGATATTCGAATGGTAAACGATATATACGATGAATTGGTATCTAAGCACGGTTTCGTTAACGAGCCAATTCCAAATGGGTTTGATTTGGTTAAAGAGATTGGCTCTTTAAAACGCTCCAAAAATGCAGTTATACTGGGGCATTATTACATTACTTCAGAACTTCAGGACATTTCTGATTTTTTGGGAGATTCCCTTGCTCTGGCACAACAGGCCCAGAAAACAGATGCAGAAATTATTGTATTTGTTGGCGTCCATTTTATGGGAGAAACTGCAAAAATCCTGAATCCGGGGAAGAAAGTAATTGTTCCGGACCTAAATGCCGGATGTTCTTTAGCGGAGTCAGCACCTGCTGATTTGTTTTCAGCCTTTAAAAACAACCACCCTGGACATAAGGTCATTTCATATATCAATTGCTCCGCTGAAATAAAAGCTCTTTCGGATGTGATCGTCACCTCATCCAATGCAATGAAAATTGTGGAATCATTTCCGATGGAACAACCGCTTATTTTTGCACCAGACAAGAATCTGGGCAATTACATCAATTCCGTTACCGGTAGGAAAATGGTCCTTTGGGACGGTGCTTGTATGGTGCATGAAAAATATTCGCTTGAAAAAATTCTGGACCTTATTGGACATAATCCTGATTTTGAGTTCATTGCACATCCTGAATGTACACAACCTGTACTTCTGGTCGCCGATTTTATAGGTTCGACTACAGCCTTGCTTCACCACGTTTCAAAAAGCCCGGTGAACGGTTTTATTGTTGCAACCGAAAGTGGGATTCTTCACCAGATGCAAAAACTGAATCCAAATAAGACGTTTATTCCTGCTCCTTCCATCGACTCCACATGTGGCTGCAATGATTGTAGTTTTATGAAATTGAATACGTTACAAAAATTATACCTTGCGCTAAAATATGAGCGGCCTGAAATTTTGCTTGATGCAAGTGTGATTGAGAAAGCAAAAATTCCGATACTCCGGATGTTGGAATTATCGGAATAATTATGAAAACAACCTTTACACAACTGTTTTCCTTGTTTTAGCATCTTATATGGTATAAAATTATTTTCTTTGCGCTATGAAATTTACCGGTTCATTTGCATTTTATAAAGGTTAAAATTTACAATCGGGATTGGTAAAATCGAAAAATATAAAAATATTGATGAGAAAAATTAAACTGTTCCTATTTGTATCCATGCTCCTTACGGGGATGTTTTACAGTTCATGTAAGAAGAGCTCTTCAAGTTCTTCCACAACCACCACTGTTGCGGGTGTAGGTGAATATATCGGCACGATTTCTGCCTATTCGAAATCGGACACCATGCTTACTTATTTTCTCTCCAAAAACTTCAACAGGATTACCGGGACTCTTGAATTGTACACTTCAGATGATGTTGACTATAGTTATTATCTCAAAAACCTCACTTCGGTAACAGGTTCCGTGAAGCTCTACAAAATCAAAAATACCGATCTCTCTTTTTTATCTAAAGTAACAAAGATCTCGGGGGATCTGCAGATCTCAGCCTGTCCGGGACTAACTTCCCTTTCAGGGTTAGGTAAACTCGACACTTTGACGAACAGTCTGATTATTGAAAATAATCCAAAAATTCAATCCCTTCAGGGAATGGGGTCCATTTCAACGATGTACAACCTGACAGTTACAGGAAATTCCATTCTTCCATCTTTGGTTGGATTAAGCAGCTTGGACTCGATCGCAAACAATGTTACTATTGGCGACAATCCGTCACTTATTTCACTGAATGGTCTGGCCAACCTTACAAAGGTAACAGCAAACGTCAACATCTATAACAATGCACAGCAGCTTAACCTTTATGGTCTCAATGGACTAAAAAGTATCTCAGGAAATCTGACTCTCTCGGGTTTACCCACACTCACAGACATCACTGCCCTGAATGCTGTTGATGATACGATATCGTCGATTGTAATTGCAGGTTGCAGCCATCTCACCAACCTTGAAGGACTTAATAAACTTCCCAAAATCACAAAAGATTTAAGACTGGTGAATTGCAATGAATTAGTTAATCTACAGGGACTTACAAAAATTGATACAATTGGGGGAAATCTTGAATTGACACAGCTTCCGGCATTCAAATCATTTTCAGGTCCAACCGCTTTAAAAGGAATACGGAAAGACCTTCGCGTAGCTGAATGTAATGCATTGACCTCGTTGGACGGCCTGGCAAAACTTGACAGTATCAATGGAAGTCTTGTTCTCGATGACAATGCCAGCCTTGTCAATCTCAAAGGCCTTGATATTCTGAAAGTGATCAGGGGAAGTGTCGAGGTGTTGAACAATGGGAACCTCGTTTCGCTTGACGGTCTTGATTTTCTTTCGACCATCACAGGGAACCTTGATATTTATTACAATCCCAAACTTACAAGCTATTGTGCCATTAAAGCGGTTACATTAACCGGGTTTGCTTATATTGGTTATAATTCTTTTACCCCAACACTGACGCAAATAAGAACTGGAGTTTGTTCCAAATAGAAATTTCAAAGGAAAAACAAAAGCCACCTGAAATCGGGTGGCTTTTGTTTTTTAAATCAACGGATGTTTCCGGTTAAGCGATTATTTCAGTCCACTGATAGGGATCGGGCTCATTACCATATTGAATACCACGAAGCTTCTCATAAAGTTGAACACTTACTTTACCAGGTTCGGTCCCATATAAATACTCAATATTTTTGTCCGCATCATATATCCTTTTGATCGGCGAGATAACCGCAGCAGTACCACAGGCACCAACCTCCTCAAATTCGGACAATTCCTCAACAGCGATCTTACGTTCTTCAACACTTAAACCCATGTCTTTTGCCAACTGTCTCAAACTCATGTTCGTGATAGAAGGCAGGATCGATTCCGATTTTGGCGTAACATAGGAATTACCTTTAATTGCAAAAAAATTGGCCGGGCCACATTCATCTATGTATTTTTTTTCCCTTGCATCAAGGTACAACACTGCCGAAAAACCTTCATCGTGAGCGCGGTGGCCTGCAACAAGGCTTGCTGCATAATTGCCCCCAACTTTAACTTTTCCTGTACCTAACGGGGCAGCACGGTCATATTCGCGATAGATCACGAGATCGGTCGGTTTAAAACCCTCCTTGAAATAGGGTCCGACAGGCATAACCATTACCATGAAAAGATACTCATCAGCGGGTTTAACACCAATTTGTGGTCCGGTACCAATTAACAAAGGTCGTACATATAATGATGCACCTGATTCATAAGGAGGCACCAACTCCTCATTCAATTTCACTACTTTTCTGACTGCTTCTGTAAACAAGTCAACCGGAACCTCAGCCATCATGATCCCCTGAGACGAACGCTGCATCCGTTTTGCATTCTCTTCCATTCTGAAAACACGGATTTTTCCATCCTTTCCACGGAAGGCTTTCAATCCTTCAAATGCCTCCTGACCATAATGAAATGCAGTTGCAGCAATATGCAACGTGACATGTTCAGAATCGGAGACTTCCAACTCTCCCCATTGACCATTGCGATACCAGCAACGGATATTATATTCTCCTTTACTATATCCAAATTCCAGGTTTTTCCAATCGATTGTTTTCATAGCTTGCTTTTATTCTATTAAAATTCGGTTTGCTAAAATACAATAATTCTGCCAACAGGACAAAGCCATTTATCATCCATCCTTAGTTCCAGGCCAGTTGAATTTCCAATTGAAGAATTTTGAAAATTTTTATTAACCGAAATATCAACAATCAGCATTCTGAAAGACCTTTTAATTTGTTGCTATATTATTAATATTCAAATATTTATATGTCATCTTAAATCCCTTGGTTCATCAAAAAAACCGACATATTTTAAGTCTGAAAAAAAAAAAAAATCATTCCCATTTCCGGTTGAAAAATAAGGGTAGAATCTATTTAAATTTGATATACATTTGCAAAGTTTTATACTTTGGATTATGAGTGTAAAACCTTGATATGCTGAGTGATATAAACATTTTTCTTAACTTAGGACTTAGAGTACCAATATTGTAATGAAAACAGGAAATTCAGTTAATACACCATTAGTTTCGGAAGAGGCATCAACCGCTGATTCACCGGTTCCCATCCTACGGGGAAGGATATTTACACTATTTAATAATAGCCTTCCTACAAGCCCAAACTTTCCACTTGACCAGACTGTCAACCTATTTATTCAGAAAAATTACCCAGGAGCCACTCAAAGAGATTGGAACAATTGGAATTGGCAGGTTAAAAACAGTATTCATACAGCAGAAAGGTTAAAGGAGATTTTTGGCGAATCCTACGAAAACGTCATCAGTACCTTACCGGAGAACCATCTGCCCTTTAGGATCACGCCCTATTTTGCATCGTTACTCAGCCGCTTTGCGCCAGATCATCCACTTTTCAGGACAATGATTCCCGCAAAAGAGGAGCTAACAACAGGAAGTGGTGAAAAAAATGATCCGCTTAACGAAGAGTTGGATTCACCCGTACCACATATTGTACACCGTTATCCAGATCGCGTGTTGTTTACAGTAACGGGGTTTTGCGCCGCCTATTGTCGTTATTGTACCAGGAGCCATATGGTTGCAAAAGAAAACAAATGCCATGTTTCATCGAAAAGCTGGGACCTTGCAATTGATTACATTAAACGCCATGACAAAATCAGGGATGTACTGATCTCCGGCGGCGATCCGTTAACTTTATCCGACGTGCGGCTTGAATATCTTTTATCTCAGTTAAGGGCAATACCACATGTCGAAATCATAAGGATCGGCACCAAGATACCGGTCGTATTACCGATGAGGATAACAACCGCACTTGTCAGGATGATTAAAAAATATCATCCCGTGATGATGAGCCTCCATTTTTCGCATTTCGATGAACTAAGTGTTGAAACAAAGGAGGCTTGTAACCGACTTGCCGATGGTGGAATACCACTCGGTAGCCAATGTGTTCTTTTAAGGGGGATTAATGATTCTGTTGAGACCTTCAAAAAGCTCAACCACGAATTATTAAAAGTTCGGGTGCGGCCATACTACATTTACCAGTGCGATCCAATTCCCGGTTCGGCCCATTTTCGTACCGAAGTAAAAAAAGGCATTGAGATCATCAAAGGGCTTCGGGGATATACCAGCGGTTATGCTGTGCCCCATTTTGTGATCGATGCCCCCGGTGGCGGAGGTAAGATTCCTCTTTTACCTGAGTCGGTGAAATGTATTGATGATTATGGAATCACGCTCATCAACTACGAAGGAAAAGAATACATTTATCCCGAAAAAATTAATCCTGAGCTTTAGCATGATAAAAGTTGGCTTAACCTTTGATCTCAAAGACGATTATATAAAACTCGGATATTCAGCTGAAGAAGTCGCGGAGTTCGATGCGCCTGAGACAATTGATGCGCTTGACAATGCAATATCCTCTTTGGGTTTTGAGGTCGTCCGGATTGGAAACATCTTTAATCTCGTCAGTTTTTTAAACTCAGGCCATCGCTGTGACCTTGTATTTAATATTTGTGAGGGAATGTTTGGTATTGCGCGTGAAGCGCAGGTACCATGTCTTCTTGATGCCTACCAAATACCTTACGTTTTCAGTGAGCCCGATATTCTGAACCTCACACTCGATAAAGGGTTGACCAAATTATTGGCCGAAAAAGCCGGAATTCCAACCGCTGAGTTTAAGGTTATTTCACAAATATCAGAAATTCAATCTGTTGATATTCCATTTCCTCTCTTTGTAAAACCTGTTGCCGAAGGAACTAGTAAAGGGATCGATGGTTATTCGCTCGTTGATAATCGGTTCAAATTGGAAGAATCAGTGAATTACCTGTTGAATACATTTCATCAACCGGTTTTGGTCGAATCCTTTCTTCCCGGCAGGGAGTTTACGGTTGGGATAACCGGATGTGGCAATGGCACAAAAGCTTTGGGTACGATGGAAATCCTATTGAATGATCAGGCCCCCCACCCTATCTACTCTTATTCAGTGAAGAAAGATTGGGAAAAATATGCCAGTTATCGGATTGCCAGCGATCCTGTCGCTATCAAATGTGCAGAACTTGCTGTTGAAATATGGAAATTGATTAAGGGGAAAGATGCCGGACGAATTGATTTCAGACTTGATAACGAAGGAATCCCCAATCTGATTGAGGTAAATCCGCTGGCCGGACTCAATCCAACTTATTCTGACCTTCCTATACTCGCCCGATTAAATGGGACCACCTACGAAGAGCTTATTTCCGGAATTATGGATTCTGCATTGAAACGCTATGGATTAAATATTTGCAAATGAAAAATGTCATTATCCTTCATAATCCAGTAGATGATTCTTCAAAAGAGGATGAAATTGATGTATTGGAACAGGCAGTACTCATCGAAAATGCACTTTCAGAGTTAGGTTTTGGTTCCCATAGGGCCTCGTTTGGCCTAAGTAGCGAAATAATTTTGGATATGGCACATTATCAGCCTGATACAATTGTCTTTAATCTTGTTGAGACAGTGAATGGTTCAGGTAAATACAGCTATATGGCCCCCTCAATTCTTGAACTTTTTGGGATACCTTTTACAGGATCATCTGCATCGGCAATTTTCACAACAACGGATAAAGTGATCTGCAAGACATTGCTCCTGTTTCATCAGATAGCCACACCTGTTTGGGCAAATAAATTATCAGAGTTGGTCCCGGAGAAATATTACATTGTAAAACCGGTTGCGGAAGACGGGTCCGTGGGTATTGAGGATGACATGATCACACAGGGAAACCAAATCATTGAGATTCCCAATGGATTCTTTGCTGAAGAATATATCCATGGGCGCGAATTCAATATTTCGATTATTGGTGGAAAAGCGAAATATGAAGTGCTGCCACCTGCAGAAATGTGCTTCTCGAACGACTATTACGAAAACAAACCCCGAATACTCGGGTATAAGGCCAAATGGGATGAAAGCTCCCCTGAGTATCAAAACACAACAAGAAATTTCAAATTTGAGGATCGAGATAATGCTCTGCTGGAAAGTTTGAAAGAAGTTGCAGGTAAGTGCTGGGAAATTTTTGGGTTAAATGGTTATGCAAGGGTTGACATCCGGGTTGACAATGAAAATGTCCCGCAGGTAATCGAAATAAATGCTAATCCATGTATTTCCCCAACAAGTGGGTTCGTGGCTGCATGTGAAGTTGCAGGCATGAACAGAACTGAAATTATTAATCGGATTATTAAAGAAGCAAAATAATATGAGTCAGGAATTTAGATCAAGAGGGTTCAGGAAAATGGTTGTACCCAGTGATGTGACAAGTGTTACCCAAATCCTGAAATCCACAGGTTTTTTCAAATCTCACGAAATCGATGTCGCAATCGAACTCGTCGAAGAAAGGTTGAAAAATGGGGAAGGCTGTGGTTATCAGTTTTATTTCCTTGAGATTGAAGGGCGGACTGTCGCATATGGCTGCTATGGTGAAATACCATGTACGATAAAAAACTACGACCTTTACTGGTTGGCAGTAGAGGGTAACCTCCGGGGCCAGGGACTTGGCAGGATTTTACTTGAAAAAATTGAATCGGATATAAAATCACATGCAGGAAGGGGAATTTATATCGAAACCTCAAATAAAGAGCAATATACACCTACCGTAGCATTTTACGAAAAGTGTAATTATGAAAAGGTTGGTGTTTTTAAGGATTTCTATGATATAGATGACAACAAAGTCGTTTATTACAAAAAACTTTAATTCTCAGGAATCTATAATTCCTCATAAGTAGTGTCCTGTACAGGCGAGCCTTTGTAGGTTTCAGATTTTCGTCCCAGTTTACCTGTCATCAGAAGTTCTGAAATTCCGCTAAGGATTAAAATAACACCAAGAAAAGAAAGGATCTTTTCAGCGCTTTTAAATGGGTCAGTAAATAGGAATACCCCACCAGCCAATGTCAAAATGGCAATCAATAGAAAAAGCCATGACCACTTTGATCT
>TBL_comb47_HYPODRAFT_10002511_pt1 | contig 22590 bp, 13 predicted proteins | sample TroBogypolimnion_40_FD_10682 | JGI IMG/M metagenome (IMG submission 10682)
AGGTTTCCGCCGCAAAATCCCCCACGGAAGTTTGGGCACTGGTGGATTCGGATCAGAAACAAGCCAATCCGGCTTTTCTTCCCGGGTGGTATAACCAACTCCCCCCAACCCCGCTGCACGGCAGCGTGCGAAATTATCTATTCCTAGACGGGCACACGTCCACGCGCAAAGTTCTAGCACCAACGAGCGGGGGCGCTTACTACCAGTGACAAGGCTGACTCCTACTATTTAAGGGTTTGAGCAAACCCGCGCTTCTAAAATCAGACTGCGGCTCTCCACCACTCGGACAGTCGCTTTGCTGAAAGTTTGACATTGTCCGCGCCGAAGATTTCCAGCGTCGTCGCGCCGTCAAAGCCCGATTGCTTGAGCGCCTTCACGATGGCGGGAATCCCGACGACGCCGTCGCCCAGCGGAATCACACCCATGCCGCAACCATAAATCTTTCCGCGCATGGGCAGCCATGATTCGGGCATGTCTTTCCAATGAACATGCTGAATGCGTTTGCCGAAGGTCTTCACATAATCCAGCGGCTCCGCGCCGCCGAGTCATGAATTGCCGGTGTCGAGGCAGATACCGACGGTTTCCGGATGGCCAAGTTTTTCCAGCACAGCGGCCATGCCGTCAATCGTGTCGGTTACCGAGGCCACGATCAAACTCGCCGTTGGCGGCTGGGCTGACGCACCCAGCCAGTGAGGCTGTGAGCTAGCTAAACATGAATGGCTACGACCACGGCAACTCTGGATCCACACACACCAACCGAGGCGATAATAATTAGGTTTAGCGAACTTTGCTGGCCCCGTCTAAAGTCAAAACTTCGCTTGATTGATAGATACGCAACACTGCGTTTGTCGGCGAGGAGGTCGGTCCGTATGGCCCGGACCAAGGAGAAAAATAAGAAAACCAAACGCCAAATTCGTGCATCTTTTCAATGTCCGGCACGCCGCCGAATTCCGTCAAAGCAATCAGTTTTTTACCATCAAAACGAGCTTTCATGGCCTCCCACCTACCAGACAATGGATCGCTTCGGTCATTGGGATATGCGTCTATTCCAATAATGTCCACGACATCATCGCCGGGATACCAGGCAGGATCATCATTGGTCAGAACCCAGATGAGGTTATGTAATCCGTGATCAATAGTCAGGCGGTTGAACATCAGCCGCCAGAGTTTCTTAAATGGCTCCGGGCCTTTGGCTCCCCACCAAAACCACTTGCCTTCCGCCTCATGCAATGGACGCCAGAGAACTGGAATTTGCTTGTCGGATAATTTCTTTAATTGGCCTCCGATCGCATCAATGTCGCGAAGGATCAAATGGTATCCAGTGGAATTAGTATCTGCCAAGGCTGCTCCGAGATCAAAGGATGTGGCGTCGGTGTAGAATCCTCGCCACCACTTATGATCAGGCGTATTCAGCAGATTCGTCGGGGCATTCCAATGCCAGCAGAAGGAGAGAACATGACCTTGTTTATGCATGGCGATATAAGACTCAACCATTTGGCCTGGTTTCGCGCCAAACGCGATGCTGGATGGCGAATAATTCATCAAGTCACCGCAAATAATAATCGGTTTGTGGCCCGTCAGGTTGAAAATATTGGTCACCTCATTTAGTTCTGCCTGCCCCGACCATGTGACCTTGCCATAAGCGGCGACCAAATCATTCATCAGCAATCTAGCTTCTGGGGTAGCTTGCGAATCCACAAGCGTCGCGGCAACCGGCAAAGGCGGAGTTGTATTGGTTGGCATTAAATCGACTCGATCAGATTTGAAATTATTCCCGGATTCAAATGATTTCAACGCCGGCAGCGCATGCCCGTTGAAGTCAAAGAGCGCCGTGTTGGCGACGACATTGCGCGCGCCATTTTCCCAACCCTGGCCCGGCACACAGATGAAAACTGGATCCCAGTAGATCAACCCAAGACAGCCGCCGTCTGGCACTGAACTGGCGGCTTTGACGCAGCCGCGCAAGAAATCCGCCTGTCCTTGAGGCGTGCTGGGAAATAGTTCCGGCCCATTGTCCTCCAACTGGCCGCGCCGGCCATCGCAATTGTTCGTGCTCCAGTTGTAGCCCGTTTCCATGATCAACACCGGTCTGCCAAAACGGCGGTGAAGCTGATCCAGATGCGGCGCAAGGTCGGCAACGGCCAGCCTGCTCCAAAAGGGATAATAGGAGACGCCGGTCACATCCCACGGCACGGCATTGGAAACGCAGCAGTCGAAGAACCAGTTGGCTGCGTTTGTCCTCGGGTCGCTGACGTGCAACACAATACGGCTGCTGGGCGAAGTCGACTTTACGGCACGATAGCCTTGCGTGAGGAACTCTGCGAGGCGGGGGAAATTCGTGGAAGCTCCTTCGGGAAACAAGATGCCACCCTGGATCTCATTGCCCAGCGAAACAAATTCAGGCGGCGTGCCCTGCGCCACCATGCGGCCAAGAAAATTTGTGGTGAACGCCACCAGCGCACCGGACAACTGCGGAAAATCCAGTCGCTCCCATTCGTGTGGTTTGTGCTGGACGCCCGGATTGCTCCAGTAGTCACTGTAGTGAAACGTCAGTTGAATTTGAAATCCAAGCAACTTGGCGCGACGCGCCAAAGCCAACGTGTGTTCAGGGTTTTGCCAGCCAAGCGGGTCGAGCAGCCGGGATGGATGGAAATCCGTGTTACCGGGATCGTTGTAGAGCCGCAGGCGAACGAGATTGATGCCGTGAGCCTTGAAAATTTGCAGACAGTCCTTCTGCGCGCCATCGTCGAAATAGCGCGCGCCGTAATGCTCTAGGCGCGGCAATTCGGAGACATCTCCTCCCCTGACAAGCAAACCGGACGCATCGGCGAAGGCGCTCTGCGCGAGACAATGGATGGCGACAGCCACTGTCGCTGACCACCGAAGTTGAATCCTCCGGCAGGTCATTTCGGCGCGGTAATTATTCGGAAGCCATCCTTGCCGAGCGGTGAAGCTGGCAGATCGTCTTTGTTCCGGAGGTTCACCTCGGGGCAATTGGCCCAGCCAAAGCGCACCGCCACGGGCTTGCGCACTTGCAGGCTGCTGAACACAACGGTGTCGCCCGCGCTCACCGCTCCAACGCCCTCGTTTTCGCCGCCGATTTTGGCGGGGGGCAAAGGTGAAATCGACAACTACTACCAACAATGACATGGCCAGAAGCAGCCAGAACATAAAACAAACTGGGGTCGCCAACAAAATAAATTTTATTGTTGGATTCATGGATTCAGTTTTTTCCAAAGGGTTTGCCATCCAAGGTCACGCCCGAAGCATCACCGTCGGAAATAAAAGCCGACCGGGCATCTGGTTTGCCGGGAGAGATAGCCACGTTTACAAATCGCAATCCATGCACATGGCGGAACCAGAAACCATACGCCAGCCCAGCATCGCCAAACATGGAAGCGTCGGGATAATCGCCAGCTTTCTCGGGAAACGGAGTTGCCGGCGGAGTTTTGCCGCCACCAGCAACCGATAGTCGCAGGTCGCTAACAAGCACATCCTCGATGCTGGCTTGCGGTATGCCGGCGAAAATCGACCCGCGAGAACCGTTGTCATTACCCGTGATATTTTGAAAAACCACCCGCCGCAGAACGCCCGTCGGCGGCTTCGGAAATTCGGGCATTGTCCTTCCGCGATTCCCGAGCCGCAAGAACAGCGGCGATTCAGCGCGGAAAATGGAGATGTTTGTTACCAAAACATTTTCCACCGTGCCGCCGTCCACGCTTTCTAATGAAATTCCTGAGCTCGCCCGGCGCGGAATCAATGCCCTCATGCCAGGCGGTGGCCCGCCGAGTTCCACGTTGCGGATGAGCACATTGCGGAAATCACCCTGGGAATCGGTGCCGAACTTGAGTGCGTTGCAGGTGCTAAACAACTGGCAATCCTCAACCAGCACGTTCTCCATAGGCCGCATGCCCGCGCCCTTGAAACACAGACCATCGTCCTCGGAGTTCAACCGGCAACCGCGCACAATCACATTGCGGCAACTGTCAATGTCCATGCCGTCGTTGTTCCAGTTGGCTTGGTTTTCCACGGTGACATTCTCGATGAGCAAACTTTCGCAATTCAAATAATTTTGCATCCAACAGGCGGCGTCCTTGAGGGTGACGCCGTTCAGCAAGACGGACTGGCAATCAATGACGCGGATGAGGAACGGCCGGCCTAGAGTCGGCCCGATAGTTTCCGCGCCGGGGAAATGTCTCTGAGAACCACGTCCGTTAATTTCGCCTGCGCCTCGAATGCCGATGCGCTCGCAACCTTCGGCAAAGATCAGTGATTGGTTTATGCCCATGTTGGAATCCATCACCGTGCGCCGCCTCGCGATACGGTTGGGAAAATCTACCAGATTCGTGCTGGCAAGAATCCGCGCGCCGGCTGCGATTTCAAGCATCACGCCGGATTTCAAATCCAACGTGCCAGTCACATAATCGCCACGTGAAAACAAAACCAGGCCGCCACCATTCGTGGCACAAGTTACAATGGCTTGGTTGATGGACTTGGTATTGACCGTTACGCCGTCAGCCACCGCGCCGAAGTCCTCGACGCGATAAACGTGTTCCGGCACCCGCCACGGTTTCAGCGATGCGGTCAGTTCATCAGCCATATGGGTTAAGCGGGCGTGCAGCGCACCGGTCCAGTCTAATTCTGCCGGGAGGGCGAAGTCGCAAGTTATCACCGTAACCACCAGAAATGTGTAAAGACGTATTTTCATCATATACAATCGGCATAGTCAGCATTCTGACAAGATCCTCATCCGCTTCCGCCAATGCTGCTCAACGGGAGTTATTCATAAACCACTGGAATAATTCCCGGTTCGCGAAGGACGTCGTCGAGCGTTGAGTTATGGTGGCATTTTAGCTGACGGGCAAAGATAATAAGTAATTCACCGCTAGAGCCTTCCTCTGCCTACGCACAAAATCTTGCGATGATTGCTTCGGGCGCGTGATCACACCTGATTCGCTCAAAGCTGGATGATTCTTGGAATAACAAGCCGATAGCGCGAGCAGCTCTGACAGCAAGGAAAGAAATGTTATTGGTTTCATTCAGCACCATTCTCTTGTTAAGGATAAACCAACCGGAAGAATAGCAAGCCAACGCTTGGATTGATTTGGGTTACAAAGAAATTAGTGAGCGTTGATCCGGACACATCAATCCAGTTGGTTCCCAGCCCGACTGAAATGGAATTTGTCTGATTTTGCAATCGCCAGCCGATATGATCGGATGGCCAACTAAGTTGCAGACTTGAGCCAAACAGGGTGAAGCTCAGATTCGTCGGAGCGATTGACGGCAGAACCGTCAGGGATCCATCCACGGCGAGGCGATTGGTCCAGCTAAGCCCGGCAGCAAGTGTTGGCAGAATGACATTGGTGAATGCACCGCTGAAACTTGAACTGTTAAATAGCTTGAAACTGTCGCCAGAGCTTAGTGCGTCGGCCCCGAGATTCGTTACTAACAATGAACCGCCACAGGTCAATGCACCCGTGACTGAAAGTAAATTATTCGTCCGCACGCCGCCGTTCTTGGCGATATTCATCCGGGCGGCTCCACGCAGTGTGGCCGTGCCGCCGATGTTCAATGTTCCGAACGGATTACCCGGAACGACAGTGCCATTGGCAACTAAGTTCCCGGTGACAGTTCCATTGCCTGTCAGTGTCTTATTTGTCCCCAGCACAAATCCGCCTGACGGGGCACTGACGTTGAACACGGCACTATTGGAAATCGCAATCAACGGTGAATTAGAAATCGAACCTGCCGCACCGAGCAGGAGGGTGCCTGCGCTGACAATGGTATTGCCGCTGTAGGTGTTCGTCGCATTCAAGGTGAATGTTCCGCTGCCAGCTTTTGTCACGCTGCCCGCCCCGCTCAGGATACCAGAGTAAGCTGTGCTGCTTCCATTTTGCCCAACCTGCAACGCCAGCGCCGCCCCGCTAGTATTGGTCAGAACAATATTTTTTGTGCCGGCAAGCCCGCCGAGGGTCACGTTCGTAAAGCCGCTAAAACTCAAAGCACCATTGGTGTAATTCAAAGTGCTGTTCTGCATTGCGAGGCTGTTGCCGAGTTGCAAAGATCCCGCGCCGAGGGAGGTCGTCCCGTTGAACGTATTTGTTCCCAATAATACCAGAGCGCCGGCGCTCACTTTGACTAACCCACCCGCACCACCCACTGGTCCGCTCAACGTCAACGTATCCGCAACGTCGAAAGTTGAATCGGTGTTGATGGTGATCGGCCCTCCCAGAGTGGGACTGCCTCCCAAGAATTCGTAAATGCGCCCGCCGTTAAGGCTGATTTTTTTGTTATGCGTCGCGGTTCCATTCACGGGAAAGCCCAACGTGCCGTTCGCCGATACTGTGATGGTATTGGTGGTAATGCCGAGGCAACCATTCACATTAGGCAAATAGCCGTTCGCGTAGAAACCTCCAGAGACGATGTTAACATCTCCTAAATTACTTGCGCCATTGCCGACCCCGACATAGCCGTAAGCGGGGTTTCCTGAATTTCCGAGAATCGTGAGGGTAAACCCACCAGCGGCAATATTACCGAAAATATTCAACCCACTGTAAACATCCCGTAGCGTCGCATTCCCAGCGAGTGTTAAACTCTGAATGCCGCCACCGATGCCACTGGTGTTCACAACCACGCCGTTGCCATCCGCACCCATGCCCGAAGCCACGACTCCTGAAATAAGGACATTTCCGTTGGCATCCACCGTTGCGCCACTGGAAACGACCACTGACTGCGTGCCAAAAGCATTGGTCGCACCGGCTTGAAGAAAACCCGCCTGCGCCAGCACCCCGCCGCTAAAACTATTAGCGCCGGCCAACTGCAAGGTGCCCGGTCCGGTTTTGGTTAAGAATGAATTGCCCGTGAGCGTGCTGTTAATGGTGGCGCTGTTGGCGTTGACCGCGATGCTGGCCGCAGGTGCGAATTGAATCGTGCCGCCGCTCAAGGTCCAATTGTTTGCGCCGGGCGAACCAAACACTAGGTTGGCAATGGTTCCGGGAGTCGTGTCCACCGTCACTGTGCGCGATGTGGAAATGGCATTGGTGAAATAAGCGGTGCCAGTTAATCCAGTCGCAATTATGCCACCGAGCCAATTGGGCGAAGCGGACCAGTTGCCGCCGGCATCCACCACCCACGAACCAAAGACGGGCGGATTGGTCGGGTTGGCGAACACATTAATTTGAACCCAATCATCGGCATAGCCAGATGTGCCACCGGCGGAATTAAAAACATAGGCCCGCCGCAATGGTGAGGCAGGCACACTGGCAGCTAAAGTCACATTCTGCGGCACGTTCCAATTGGTCGGTGTAAATAGAAGTTGGGCACCGCTTACAATGGAAATGTTCGTCGCGCCCAAACTGACTGTATTGGTGATAAAGATATTGTTGGTTGGGGCGACGGACAGGATGACGGGAAAACTATTGGTGCCACCAGCTACAATATTCAAGGCACTATATGGCGATTGCACCATACTGCCGCGATCCTGGCCATCGTAATATGGCGTTCCGCGTCCGATGTCTGGCGGGCAAAGATCTACATGTGTCGGCGCATTGGTGCAGAAAACTTGACGCACGGCGTCAAGATAACCCCAGGCATATTGGCGGGTCACACCGAAGAAGTGGCCCTCGCCAAATTCATCCCAGTTGTCGAGCAGTAGCATCTTGGTGTCCAATCCACTTCCGGTGCGAGAATCGAGGTTGGTCTTGGCCAACTGGAGCAGTCCCGTGTAATTAGTTGGGTTAAGACGCCACTGGATTGAGCTGCTGGAAAAGCCCCAAGGCTGTGAATCCCAGCCTGACGATACGGTGACTAAATTGGAAACGACACCGGCCGCTTGTGCCGTCCAACAAATTTGGTGGCCATTAGTCACTTGCGAAGCGGTGGGATTTTGACCCAACAAATTCATGAATGTGGGCAAATGATAAGCATAGCTATAATCCATTCCCGCATCTTTCATCCATTGATTGTTCGTATTAGCTCCCGCGCTCGTGAAACCGTTGTAACAGCCAATGGCATAAAGCCCGCTGAACCCGGCCTGCACACATTGCGCCCGGATTTGCGTTAATGCCGCCGACATCACCGAGTTACTCAAGGGCGAAGTAAAGAAATAGACGACCGGTTTGTTATCCAGCACGAGGTAGTTCGTGCGTTTGAAATAATTTTCCATCCAATAGGGAAAAACGTTGGTCACCAGGTCGCCCTGCGAGTTCACGATGCTGCCAACACTCATGATGGCAAACTTCGCCTGCGAACCGTAACGCCCGTTAAAAAATCCACCTTCAAGCCAACGGTGGTGCTGGGGCACTACCGGGCTGTTGCCGACATTCGCTGGATCGCGATACCAACAGGCCGCAAAAAACGAGATGCCATGCTCCAAAGCCCATTTGACCTCCCAATCGGTGGCCTCGAAATCACCCTCATCATAATAGCCCAGCGCCGGCTTCCGATCGGGATAGTTGTAGATCGAACTAAAACCTGTGTCTCGCCAGAACGGACAAATCATTGCGCCTACCAGATAGCGTCCCGTGCCGACCGGCACCGGCGCTGGAACATAACTCTGGTTCGTCACCGTCAATGGATTTTGCCACCACACGGAAAAATTCGTGTTCAACAAAGTTACGCCGCCCTGCTTTACCTGAATCGTAGCGAACGCGTTCGTGGCGACAGATGATTGAACATCCCATGCAAATTGAAGCGCTTGACCCGCATTCCACACTGGCACGCTAGATGTCAGTCCAACGCTGGTCCCCAATCCCACCGCACCAACGGGTAATTGAATTTGCACCGTGATACTGTTTGCTGCCGAGGCATTGGTGTTTTGAATCATGGCGATGACTTGTCCCGGCCGATTGGCACGCGATAGGGTGGGTTCAAGATAGCCCTGCTGTAAGACGAAGCCCTGTGCTGGTGCAAATCTGCCGAGCATCAAAGCTAGACCGAAAACGCAAAGTAAATGACACCTCGTAAAAGCTGGTTTTGTCATAAAAAATATTTGGTAGATCGATTTATTTAGTCGAAACCATCAGCCGCACCGGGCCAAGCAGACCGGACGGTTGCAGCGGCGCGTCCTTGTCGTAGTAGCGCCATGAGGTGAACGTGAACCGTCCGGAGGACGGACGCGGCTGGCCGTTCACAAACCAGTCGGGCAAATCCTCCAGGCCGCGTCCGCGAATCTCAACCGCATAGCCGCCCTTGCGGTCGCCGTCGGCGTTGCCGGGTTCGAGCGGACAATCCTCCGGCTCCTGCTCGTCGCCAATCATGCGATTGACCCAAGTGTTGACCACTTCAATTTCGAGCCGGTTATTTTTCGGCAGCAAAACTCCGTCGGGAATTTCCACCCGCCACGGCGCGCACCACACGATGCCCAGATCGCGGCCGTTCAACCTCACACGCGCCAGATTTTTCACGACTCCCAGATCAAGAAATGTCTGTCCGCCGCGCGCGGCGTCCTCGCCGGGGTCAAAAGTTTTGCGATAAACGGCAGTGCCGGAATAATAACGGATGCCCGCCGCGGGCTGCTCGCTCCAATCTTGCAAACGGTCGAACGAAATCATTTCCGGCCCGCCCCAGCGCGGATCAAACGCCACGTTCCATGGGCCGGACAACTCCAGCCCCGGCGCGGTGGCGGGGAAATTTTTTTCCAGCCGCATCGGGCCGGCGGTGTTTGCGCCGGATTTTTTTTGGAAAACCACGAAACCGGTTTGGCGCGGGGCCAACCGTAACGGCACTTCCGTGCTCCCGGCAGCGTGGCGAAACTCGGCAAGCTCGCGGCGCGAGCCGTCCACGGGATCCCACCACTCGGGCTGGAGTCCGGTCACGCGAAATTGCGCGAGCACGGCCTGTTCGACGTCGCTCTGGTTGGACACAACCCAAAAAATGGTTTCGCCCGCGCGCCGGCAGAACGACAGCACCGGCGGACTTTTCGTTGAGTCCGCCAAATCCGTCGCGGCGAAATCCGGCGGGCCGATTGTGTTTTCCAGCGTGGAAAAGAATTCCGCGGCGGGAAAAATTATCCCTTGTCCTAGTTTGCGTCCGGGCGAATTGGTCTGGCCGCCCCAAAGTTTGCTGATCCAATTTTTCACGGCGGCGTCGCACTGCGGAAAATTTTCGCGACTGGGCGAGCGCGGCGGCGGCGCATCGCCAATCAAAATTGCGCCGTCTTGCACCAGCCGGTGGATTTTCGCCAGCGCCTCCGGTCGCAGCGGCAGACCGGGATTGAGTGCCAGCGCGGCGAACTTCGCGCCGTGCGGCAGCGTCAGCAGCCCGTTTTCGACGCGGAGTTTGTGGATCAAAATGTCATCGGTCAGTGTCACGCCGCGATAGCCGCCGAGCGGCCGGATCGCCTCGTCGCTCGCCGGCTGCGGGTAGAGCAGCACGTCGTTTTGCGGTTCGCCCTGGCGCAGCAGGAATTGACCGCGCGCCAGATATACATGCCACGGGCGGGAAAAATTCCACCAGGTCGTGTGGCGACTCAATTGCGTGCCCCAATAGCCCATCGTCAGGCCGGGCTGAAATTCATCACCGAAGGGCTGATGCACAAAACCGTGCATGAAAAAGGAATTGACCCCGCCGCACCAGGCGCGGTCGCCGTCGCGTTTCAACGTCCACGGATCGAGCCGCCACGCGCTGCGATACGGCTCGGCGGTGAAGGATTCGGCCCAGACGACGCGGCGTCCGTAAAGCGCGGCAGTGTCAGCCACGCGCTCGGCGTGCCAGCCCTGGCCGACCCAAAATTCCCAGCCGGGATGCGCGCATTGGGCGGCCGTGTCGCGCCAGTTGAGTTCAAACATGCCGTAGGGTTCGAGCATCCATTCGAGGCCGAGGGCGTCGGCTGTTTTTTGCAGCGGCGCGTGAAAACGCTCCGCCCACAGTTCGGTGATGGTGGCAGTCATGTCGGCGCGGAAACGCACGGTGAGGTTGGTGTCGCCGATGATGACGCCGGGTTCCAGCCACGCGGGCAGCCACGGCAGGCAATTGTAGCCGCGCCGTTTTTGAAACTGCGCGCTAAAATCCCGGCCGTAATCCTGATGCCCGCCTTCGTAACTGTCGCTTTCAAAACGCTTGAAGGAATGCAGGCCCTTGGCTTTGGCTTCACGGGCAATGCGGCCAACGTAGTTGTCCAGCACCGGCGTGAGCGCCGCGGCGTCCATGCGGTCACATTCGAGGCCGATGCTTTCGATGGGCGCGGGATGGTTCACGCTGTTGTCGCTGACCACGGCCAGGCGCCAGATAGTCCACGAGCCGGGCGGCACGGCCCAGGTGAAATTGCCGGCGGCGTCCATGCGGCTGGTGAGGTTGGTGATCTGGCCGGGAGAAATTGGATTGCCCGGTTCGCGCCAGGGCAGGGCGATGACGCCTTCGTCCTGATGAAAATTCCCGTAGCGCACATTCAACAATTTCACGTCGCGGCTCCATTCCGGCATTCCGTTGCCGCCGCCGTAGCCGATGGTGATCGGGGCGCGTTCGAGTTGAACGGAGAGGTTTGTAGGGCCGGTGACGTAGATGCGGCTGCAGGCAAGTTTTTTCAGGCCGTCGTCGGGTTTGACCCACGGCCCGCCAAGGTGACTCCAGCCCGGGCAGGCAAAGACGCCGAATTCCAGACCCAGCCGGTCGGCCTCCGCGATGCCGAAATTCATCGTGGCGAAATACTCGTCGCTCAAGCATTTCAACTTGCCGAGATAATCGCGAAACGACCATTGGCGCGGATACGGCGGCTGGTCGGGCATCTGCATGATGAGCACGCCGCCGATGCCCTGGGCCTTGAGCGCTTCGAGATCTTTGGTGATGCCGTCGCGGCTGACCATGCCGCCCATCCAATCCCACAAAACCTGCGGACGACAATCCGCTGGTGGACTGTCAAAGCCTAGTTCTAGTTGGTTTGTTGCGGCACTTACCTTCCATACACCCACCGCGATATAGACAATGACAACTGCGAAAACGGCTACGACGTTTCTTCTTTGCCAATTCATGGTAATAGGAAATTACTTAATTCAATTCTGTTTATCAGCATTGCCACCGGGACCTGCAATCAACCCTCCACGCACACAACGGACAAAATTATAAATGCGGATATCATCACCCTGCGGACCACGACCTTGCGGAAATTGTTTGGGGTCGCCGCTCTTTGGATCGCTGCGCTGGGCGCCCGCGCCGTGGACATTGATACGGCGTTTCTCCATGGCACCTGGCGGACCCATGAAGCCGAAGCTTTGCCCAAAGCATACATACACGGCCAATTCACCCACAGGGCCTCCCGGCCTCCCTTCAGGATGCGTGGTGTTACTCCAAAAGTAGGATTCCGGCTCCGTGATTTGAAAAACCGGATCTAGCGCCGGCCCGCGCCAAGCCGGGTCGGTTGCATCCGGTGCACGATGGTAATCCACGATACTCTGAAGTTCCTTGGCGTTGGGCAACCTCCAGTCGTCGCGGCCGTCAAGTTTTAATTGCTCCGCATACGCCAATGCCTGCTGCCAGTCCAGCGGTTTGCCACTGTCCGTCTTTTGCCAGACGAGACCTGTGGCACGGTCCGAGATGGTGCCGTCGCCATTGTCGTGGAAATCATTCGTTCCATACGCCGGGTTGCCCCGCACATAGCGGACGAATTCCACAAATGGCGTGCCGTGCGGGCCAGTATCGCGCGGGTAACCTTTGATTCGGCCATCAGCAAAATTAACCCCGAACACAGTCGCATCGCCGCGCATGGTGCGGCCCACATATTCGGTGGCCGACCAAAATTGGGCGTCAATAGGTCGCTCGTCCTTGCGGGCATCGCCATAGAGAAAATCGAAATAATTTGTATCGAGATAGGGTCTTGGCGGATTATTGATCATACCGCCGGAAAAAATAATCAGCGAATAGAGTTCCTTGATGGTGGGCAACCGCCAGTCGTTGTGACCGCCAGTCTGGCATCGGGACGCGTCGGCTTTGGCCTCGGCAAACGTATGTTTGCGGCTACCGTCAAATACCTTCTGCCACATCAAGCCTGTGTTCAGATCCGTCACAGTGCCGTCGCCATTATCTCTGTAGGCCGGAGGCGGTCCTTGAAATTGCGAATCCTGACCGTAGAAAGGCTCACCAGGTTTCGGCGCAGGAATCTCATGACGATTGTTGTAACAGAGGGTTTGCCCGCTGCCCACAACGCAATAAGTCGGCACTGCGCCCGTTACGGTGAATGGGAGCGGCAGCATTCCGAACAAAATCAGTTTCAGCATGAGGCGCATATTATTGTCTAGTGTTTGTGATTCTTTACAGTGTCCTAAATCAAACCCGCACGCATGGCGATGGCGATAGCATTGTTACTGCCTTTTGCGTCCAGTCGTTCATAAGCTAACCGTATTTGTTTATGCACCGTGTGGATACTAACCCGCCTAGCAGCAGCGATTTCTTTCATGGTCAAACCTTCTGACAAGCTACGGAGCACTTCGGTCTGCGCCTTGGTCAAATTGAAATCTGACGCGAATTGGCAGCGCGATTTTCGATTAGTTTTAATTGCTTTGGAAAGGTGTATCATTTCAGTTGGTCCCTTCGCATTTTATTCAGGAAACAAAACCATCAAGCTGTCTGCAAAAAGTTTCATGCCGCGCACGTCGGGATGATTTGCCGTGTTAACCATCAACGTTGAAAATGGAATCCCCTGCCGCCAGAGCCGTTCGTAGCGCGCCGCCGCGTCGGCCAGCGCGACCCTGTTCTCCGGGGCAAAACTACGCAACATCTTGACGTAAGCGCGCGGGTCGTCATCGAGATTACGCTCGCTACTCAGATTCATGAAGCTGTTGTAATGCGGCGTAAGAATGATCCACTCCGCGCCAATCGCTCGGAAGTCCGCGAGAAAGTTTTGGTAGTTCTGCTCGACCTTCGCCACGTCGAGCGGCACGTCGTTCACGAATTCGGAGACCACGAGGTCCGGTTTCGCTGCCAGCACTTTCTCGGCATAATTGGCGGCATGTCCTGGCGGTGCGTCCAGAAAATCCTGTGAGTTATGCGCACCCCAACCTATCGTGACCAGTTTGATGTGCGCTTGGGGAAAACGTGCCTTGAGCCGGCGCACAAATTGGCTCTGCCACTGATCCTCGCCAAGATAGCCCTGAGTGACGCTGTCGCCCCACGCAAGAATTTTCAGGTGTCCGGCCGCGCGCAATTTGGCAATGGTTTTTGGCAGAAATCTTTCTGCATCCGAGGGTGAGGATTTTGGCAGCTCCGGGAAATTTGTTTCAAGAATCGGAAAGCAATTCGACGGGCCAAGTTTTTTGATGTTCTCGGGTAGCCACACATTTGCCAGTCGTGTTTCACCACGTGCAAGCGGTGGGGGCAACGGCATGGCGATGTGCGGGATGCCTGTCCGGATTTCAAGCGCGCCCGCTCTCGTCAACACCACTGAATCCAGTCGGCGCTTTTGGTAGCGGTAATTTAAATAAACCGGCTGATTGCTCCCGATGCGCCCGCCCGCCACTCGCCCGATTCCGCTCCATTCCACGTCAACTTGAAAATCCTTGCCGGGTTCAAAAACCGTGGCGCTGGCGTTCGGCTCGGAGCGCACCACCAGACTGGTTTCGTCCAGAACAAAGCGTGCCGAGCACAGGCCATCGGTCAGGCCAGCAATTTTCTTTCGCGCCCACCCAGGCTGGCTAATCCAATCATCTAAATGTTCGCAAAATTCGTTAGTTACGCAAATCGGTTGCGGTGATTGAACCATCAGATTGGTTCTCACCTCCCGACCGCCATTAGTCAGTGACACTTCGATCTCCCAATCGCCAATGACGCGAAGGCTTCGGGGAGCAGCCTGAACTGCCAACGAAATCAGCAAGCCAAACAGCACCATGTTCCGCCGCGCTTGCATGCCGACTAGATTGACAAGGTTCAATATTTGCATGGCGTTTTAGTCGCCCTTCTTCGCCTGTTTATCCTCGTTCGTTTCTCTGGGTTGGCCTTTCGCGCCAACGACGCTGGTGGCTTTTGGAATCGTGGGGCAATGGTCGTCTTTGATTTCGGGATACATCAAACGCCAGGTATCGGCGGGATAGGCGTTGCGCAAGAACAGCGGGCGTGGCAGCCAGACACGGAACAGATCATCGCTGCTCCAGCCATTGCCAGCCGAGGCATAATCGCACATCTTGAGCGTGACCTGATGATGGTTGAAATAGTGCGAGGGACGCACCTCAAACGGAACGTCGAACGCCATCCATACGTTCGCGGGGTGGTTGGTGCTTGGCTGCAATGCCACATATCCGTCCTTGTCCGATTCCAGCCACACGTTGAGGTCCTGCGCTTTCGTCAACCGATTGTCCAGTGCAAGCAACACCGGGCCACGCATGATCGCGAACTGCGGCGCACCACTTGGTGCCGGCAACGCGCGTCCACGCAAATCAAGTTTCAAAACCACTTGGTCGCCGGGCGACCACTCACGTTCCACCTTGGCGTAACTACCGGCTTTGGCGACAACGGATTTTCCGTTCACGGTCAGAAACGTTTGTTTGCTCCACGCGGGGATGCGAAGGTTTAGAGTAAATTTGCTACTTTTCTCCGGTGAAATAGTGATCTTGATTGTGTCGCCGACCGGATAATCAGTTTGCTGAACCAGTTTGACCTCCGTGCCATCGGCAAGTTTTTGTGTCGCACTGCCGGGTGAGTAAAGGTTTAACACAATGCCGGTTTTGCAGCCCATCACCGCCCAACGAGGCGTGAGGAAAAGTCCGCGCGGGCCATTGGCGACGCAGCAGCTTAATTGGCAGTCGTCGTGCTGGTAATGGCTGGGCACGCGCTGACCTGATAGCGGCGAGAAATATGCCCACCACGCGCCATCGGGCGTCATTGCCCCTAGCAACGCATTATAGAGAGAGATTTCAAGTTGATCTGCCCACACCGGGTCGCCCGTCAACCGTAGCAATTGGTCACATAACTTCATCCAGGTAGCGGTGACACACGTTTCAACGGGTTGCTCCATCGTCTCAGTTTGAATCCGGGCGCCATCACACCAGAGTTCCTGATTAGAGCCGGAGCCATGAATCATGATTTCCGTGCGGCGCAACGTCTGGGCGAAATTGACGGCGGCATCCAGATATTTGCGGTTGCCAGTGACTCGATACATTTCACAAAGACCCTCGAAGCACGACATCATTTCATAAGCCTTGCGAGAACTGATCTGCGACGGCGGCGTGCCCGAAAGTCCGTTTTCAATCAACTGCGGTCCGGTGTCGGAAAATTTTCCCGGCTTGCTCCAGTTCGAGATGATGTTGTCGGCAAAATCAAGGTAGCGCTTTTCGCCGGTGCGCTGATAAAGTCGCGCCATGGGTTCAAGAATCGAACTCGCCGGGAGTCCTTTGACGACTTCCAACCCGTTGTCGGACAAATTCACTGTGCCCGGCGGCGCTTCGTTGATCAGGAAATCCGCCTCACGGCGGGCAGCTTTGAGGACGGCTTCGTTTCCGCTCAAGTCGTAATCCGCCAGCAGGCCAAGCAAAACGTATTTGCGACCCCAGACATCCCATGCTTCAAGATGCTTACCGTCTTTGTAAGTGCCGAGGTAACCATCCGGCGTTTGCGTCGCAAGCAACTCCTTCACACCGCGATCAATAAGCGCCTGATGCTCCGGCGTCGGCTCGTAGGCACATGCCCACGCCGCCGAGGTGATCCATTTGCCCCAGTATTCACAGCGCCAGTGGCCGCCGTTTTGCTCCGTGCGGTCGCGAAATGGCTGAATGATGCGCTCCAAATCCTGCGCCATAACGCGGTTATTCATAGACAGATCCAGCTTGTCACCGAGCCAACCGCATACCTGCACCGAGCCGGGCGCAGCCGGGGTAAATTTATCTCGGGATTCTTCCGCCTGTGAGGCAGTGCTTAACAGCGACGCCACTGCGAGACTTAACGAAAAAACGCATTTTGTTTTCATAGGGGAAATTTATCTGGTTGCTGACTTAACGGCTTCGAGTTTCACCGTCGCCTCTTTCAAATAAGAACACGCCGCCACCTGCGCAAAATCACCGTAAGTGTATTTCACCGGACTAAATGACGGTGCCGCGGTGTCAAAGGGTTTGAACTCAAATGATTTTAGTGTGACGTCAAAGTGTGAGCTTTCCGGCTCCGTGTTCAAAATGCCCGGTATTGCGGCATCCAGAATCGCGCCGCACGCCGGATTGGTAATGGTGCTGTAACATTCGTCAGCGTGGACGATGCCCCAACGTTGCGCCGCTTTGTTTGAGGCTTTGTTCAAACTCAATTTTAACTCGTTACCAGCTTTGCCCGGCGTTGCTTCCAAAAAAAGTCCGGTGGCACTGTTTCTTAGTTTGTCGCCATTCACTTCCCAAAACTGATTCGTGGTGGCGGTCAGCTTGCCATCAACGAGCAGCACTTGATTCGCCGCCTCACCTTGGCCAGCGGTCAGCGCTGCGCCCGTCAGTTTGTTGAGAATCCTGCAATGCTTGCTTTCCGGCCGTAATTGAACCACCCACTGCTGGCTGTTGGAGCGCAAAAACCGTTTTACGCCGAAGCTCCACGGAGCAAATTCGCCATCCTTGTCACGACGAAAATATGTGTCTGAAGCCAACATGCCATCCACATAAAACTCAGCGCCATGATTCATTGTTATCGGCGTGGTCGTGAGATAAAGCTCCTTCGCATCAGGCGGAATCATCCGGCGGTCCAGATTGGCTCGATAAGTTCCATTACCGACGGATTGAAATGGAATCTCGACTCGCTGCTGATTCAAACTGACTAACTGTTTCAACCATTGATTCGTGAATCCACCATCGCTAAATGAGGATGCAGGGTAATATCGCAGCTCGCTATCCTTGCCGTTTTCTGGAGTGAATTCAAAACGCAGTTTGCCATCTCGCACCTCTAGCGGGATGAGATCGGTGAGCAGCAGTTGCTTCTTAATTCCCTCGAGACGATAGGCGCGGAGTGAATCACGTTCGCCCAGGGTTTTAATCATGAGCGGATGCTTGCCAGCGCGGCGAACGACCAGCAGATTGTTGGCATCAGCAGGGTTCACCACCACGGCGACGCCATCAGCGTGAGGAAAAACCTTCGCGCCACTTTGAAATAAAACATCCTTTTCGCTCATGCCCTCGAAAAAGAATTCAGCCTGATCACCCTCGTTCGCATAAAAAACAACCTGACTTCCACCAATTCCCTCAAAACGGCAAAGCGGCGACGCTGTTGAGTAGCGGAATTTCACGTCATCAATGCTCAACCGGAACGGCAGTGTCATTGGATGATTCCGCCGAACCGTGAGGGTTGAGTGCTTCGGCCAACTCTCAACTTGATCACCCATTTTGAATTTGATCGTGAGCGACTGGCTGACTTCATCATTTGGCAATTTATAACTGTTGATGAAAACGAAACCCGACGCGCCCGCGCCGCGAAAGCTGGCTTGATTTGTGTGCCCGAGAATTTCAGTATCCACGGACGGTCCAAAATATGCGGTTTGCTCAAGGGTGCCACCGAAATCCTGTAAGAACAGCCCAAGTCTCCGGATGTAATTGCCGGTTGGCCGGGTTTGCTGGAATTCGCCAAGCGGCGCGCTAAAATCGTAAGACATCTTCAGGTCATCGGGATGACACACCCCGCCTTCACCATAATACAAATCAAAATATGGGCCGGGATACCGCTGCGGATCCGTGCCGCCCGAAAAAATATAGTAGCTCGTGCCGTTGACGCCACCAGCGATGTCACTGGCGTTATAGGCGGCGACATAATCGTCGGGCGTGACAGAGTAGTAACCCGCTCCGCCTTCGTTTTCTGCGGAAAAGACTGGCTGCGCCGAGGCGTCGAGCGGGCTGCCGTCATAATGCGTGTGAGCATTACGAATAATAAAATGATCAATCATCGGCGGCTGAAAAGGACTCCATTCATTCAGCAAATACGCGCCGGTCAGAGGCAAGGAACCTTCTGCCATCACACCTAAATCGCCGAGCCAGCCAGTGCAGGAAAATGGCCCTTCAAAGCCTGTTTCCTTGGCAAGTTGTTGCAGGCGGTTGATGGTCACTTGCGCTGCCGGGCGTGTTTCCTTGCGACCCCAAATCCAGCTCACATGGGTTTCATTGTCAATCTGCACCATCACAATGTTACCGCCCTTGGAGGGGAAAAACTCTTTAACCTGATTCGCAAGCTGCTGATAGTAGATATTGACCGCGTTGAAATACCATTCCGGCGTCGGATAAAGCTCGGAGTGATATTCTCCCGGCAATCGTTCCCGCACCCACTCGGGCAGGCCGGCGTTACGCAATTCGGAATTCACGATCGGACCCACCCGGAGAATAACCAGCATGTCGTGCTTCCGGCAGAGTGAGATAAAACGATGCAGGTCATACCGCCCAGCAAAATTGAATACACCTTCGACCGGTTCAACGATTCCCCAATTAACATAAGTGCTAATGCAATTCAAACCACTGTTTTTGGCCTTCAGAATGCGGTCTTCCCATTCGGTTTCCGGGGTTCGGTAATATTGCATTTCACCGGCGTGGATAAAGACCGGCTTGCCATTCAAATAAAACAGGTTTCGGTCATAAGTAACTTTGTTGCCTTGAGGATTGAAAGCCGCATTTGCCCGCGCTTCCAGCATTTCGCCACTGGATGCTGGCACGGAGAATTCCAGAACGGATTCAGCCCGAGTTAAATCCGAAGCAACGATAAGGGAAAATATCGCGCAAAGAACTGCAATCACTCTCAAATTATTCTTGTTCAAATAAATCATAATGGTTCTTTTCTAATGACGCACAAATGTCAGGTTTAATTGTTTTTGTTATCTCGCCGTTGCAACGCGCGATATTCAGAATCGTAAGGGACGTGTCCCAAATCTTGTGGAACTAGATCCACGTGCGGCGGGGCGTTGGTAGCAAAAACTTCGCGGATGGCATCGAGATAACCGAAACCATTTTCGCGGGTGGGAAAAATATAGTGGCCTTCGCCGAATTCATTCCAATTGTCTAGCAGCACAAGGCGATTCTCAATTGTATCGCACGGCCGCTGATCCAAAACGGATTTGGCGCGTTGACATAGATCTTTGTATTCATCCGGCGTCAATCGCCACTGGGTTTTCGTCAGGGAAAACTGCCACGGCTGGGAATCCCAACCGGCCGACAGGGTTAAGAGATTTGGTGACGGCTGGTTTCTCCAGAGCGTTTCCTGCGCGGCGATGGCTTGCTGCCCGGATGGACGTAGTTCATCGCCAAAAGCACCAGTGAATGTCGGCCAATGGTAGGACCAACTGGCGTCCATACCCAAGCGCTGAACTTGTTCTGCTTGAGATAAAAGTTCTGGTGGCGTTCCCCAACAGTATTGACCCAGCAGATAAATCCCTTTGAAACCCGCCTGTTTGCAAGCGACCCTCATTTTTGCGATGACCGCTGGAGCGCGTTTTTCTCCACCCAAGTCGCGGATGAATCGTTCAACGTTATAAATTGCAAGGACCGGTTTGCCGTCCAGCACTAAATAGTTCGAGCGGCTGAAATAATTCTCGATCCAAAAAGGCAACAGATTTTCGAGTAAATCTCGTTCGGAAGTTTTGCCGCAGAAACTTTGGTTGCCATTCTCAAAATTGATGGCGAATTTGAACTGGTCGCCGTAGCGGCTATGAAACAGTCCCTCGCGCAGCCAGTGTTCGAGGGCGGGTTTGACGGGTTGGTTGGCGTTGTCCTTAGCTCTATACCAGCACATCATGAAAAAGGAAATCCCATGATCCAATGCATATTTTATTTCCCAATCCGTCACCTCGGGGTTGCCTTCGTCATACCAACCAAGCACAGGTTCGCGATCCGGGTAAGTTGCAATGGCCGGCCAGCGGATACCATTGTTCCAAAGCGGACACTGGATTGCGCCAATTAGATAACGTCCGGTTTCGGCACGGACTGGCATTGGAATGTAGCTTCCCAGTGCCTGCGGAATGGCGTTACGCCAATTAACATGAAAGGTAAAGGCTCCCACCGAGTTGCTGCCTTGGCGCAATTCCAGAAGAGCCTCCCCAAGCAAAGGCGAGGAGGCTGAAACGTTCCAGACCAAAGTCTTAGACTCTCCTTTTTGCCAATGCGTCATGTTAATTTTTGGTGAATCGTTAGTCACCCCGGCGGGTAAAAACAGAATTGCTTCAACATTCATCTGTTTTGGACCAAGGTTCTTAACCTTCACGACAATCTGCGCTGGTCGCCCTGCGCGGGCGAAAGGTGGCTCAAGACACCCTTGGGCAAATTCAAATGCAGGCTTAACCGCGCCGTGCGCCGCATTGGCCAGCAAAATCGCCATTGCCAGCAACGTCACAAGATCCTTCTTCAACACAGTTGTTCGCTTTCATTGATCCACGAGCACTACTTGGCGCTTGGCAGAATCAATCGTGTATTTTTTGCCCGGCGGTGCTGACGGCAGAATCTTGTCCTTCAAAATAGGTGAATTAGTCAGGTCGCTAATTTGTGTCGGTTGCGGACGGTGAACCATCATGCCCCAAGTGGTCAAGGCGCGGTTCATGTCCGCCAGGGTGGCTTCCTCGCCGAAAGCCGCGTGTTTCTTTTTAGAGCAAGCGGACAATCCGCCAAGCGATACTAAAGCTAGGCCGACCACCAAAAACCATTTTATGTTCTTTGTCATGGAACCGGCCTTAATAGGAAAGCGTTGTTGAATTGTGATCTTTGGCCCAAATCGCACCGGAGTCCGTGCGTTGGAGGGTGTAGCCCATGTTGCCGTTTTTTACCGCCTCAGCGTGCCCATCAAAATGGGTAGTATTGACGCGAAGATTATGACGAGGAATTGTCCCGATTGGATCACTATAAAATGCTGGAGAGCCATAGGCATCGCTGGGTGCGCGAAAGTAAATCAACGTATTCCCACCGTTATTGTAAACCAACTGCGTGTAGGTTTTATCTTCCTTCCAGGTGTCTGAATTGGCAAAGGTCTGGGGATTGCCTTGAACCGCGCCCGCATCGGCAAAAACCACGGATGCGCTGGGCGAGGTGACTTGGTTTTCTTTTGCCAGCTTTGATTCCTGTGAAGAATCGGTAATGTCTCGACCAAACTCATAATGATTCATGGCAATGCCCATCGTATGCGAAAAAATTCCTGTGGTGTTTTTGAGTTGTAGCCAGCTCATCGCTGGACAATCAAACACCTTGGTGCTTGGCATTTGTCCGCCTAGGCGTAAAAGATCGGGCCACCAGATATAAGTTGAGCCGTCCATGATAAACGTGCTGGGTGTGAACGTCACACTGCCATAACCACCGCTACCGTTTGGCCGGTAAAGCGGAACTAACTTACCGCCGTTGTCATCCATATACATTCGGGTAGCGAGGCCGATTTGCTTCATGTTGCTGAGACATTGAATGGACTTGGCCTTGTCTTTGGCCTTGCTCAAGGCGGGCAGCAACATGGCCGCGAGAATGGCAATAATGGCAATAACGACTAGCAATTCAATCAGTGTAAAGCCGCGCCCTTGCTGCGAATAATGCTTCAAATAAATTTTATTTTGCATACGATTTTTCCGATTTGATTCTTGGAACGTCATAGTGGATAGAGATTGAGCTTTCCGCAGAAAAACAGGATTCGAATCCGGTAATTCTGGAAATTGCGGAAGCCGCGGGCTGCGGATTTGATGCTCTGGATTTTCGAGTT
>TBL_comb47_HYPODRAFT_10002512_pt1 | contig 22588 bp, 13 predicted proteins | sample TroBogypolimnion_40_FD_10682 | JGI IMG/M metagenome (IMG submission 10682)
TGGTTCCAGTTTTTTTAGATCCGCCAGCAAGGCGCTTTCGCGCGCATTCGTGCCGGAGGAAAATGCGACTGGCACGCCCGCCATTTTGGCCAGCCGATAAAATTCCGCCCACCGCGCCACCGGCCATTCTTTTTTCGGCTGCGACGTGGCGAGGTGACAAAGTACATGGTTGCTCGGCAATATTTTTGCCGCCGCCGCCGCGAAGGTGTCGTCTGCGACGATTTCCAACTGCGCCGCTTTCGGCAGCGGAACCTGCCATGCGGACAAGAGTTTCAAATGCCGTTGCACCCACGATTCCGGCAGTTGCTCCGCCGGGAATTTATCGGTGTAACCAATCCGCCTTAGTAACTTGGGAGGATTCGTCATCGCGCCGAGCCGGATTTTTGCGCCGGCAAGAAAACTCAAAATCGCGCCCCGGTCATTGCTGCCGAAATCCACCGACCGAGAAAAACCCTCGCGGCTCAGCGACCGGATGATGGGCCAAGTCTCGCGCAGTCGCGCCTGGCCGCGCGTGCGCGGGAGCGGCCAGACTTTTTTTATGACTGGTGATTTTTCCAGCAGCGGCGCGACCTCGGCCGCCACCATTACATGCAGTTCGGCGTCCGGCCAATGTTCCTTCAAAGCCCGCAGTGCCGGCGTGATGAAGACGGCGTCGCCGAGGTATTTGAATTGCAGCGCGAGAATTTTTTCCGGCCGACCGTTCACGAGTTGAACTGGAGGTTGTAAAGTTTTTGATACACGCCGCCGCGCGCGATTAGTTCGGCATGGGTGCCAGTCTCGATAATTTTTCCCTGATCGAGCACAACGATCACGTCCGCGTGCAAAATGGTGGAGAGTCGGTGCGCGATGCAAATCGTGGTGCGGCCTTTCATCAGTTCGTCGAGCGCGGTCTGCACGGCCCGTTCGGATTCGGTGTCCAGCGCGCTGGTGGCCTCGTCGAGAATCAGAATCGGCGCATTTTTCAAAACGGCGCGGGCGATGGCGAGGCGCTGGCGCTGGCCACCGGAAAGCGAAACGCCTTTTTCGCCGATCACGGTGTCGAAGCCCTCGGGTTTTTGCGTGATGAATTCGTAGGCGTACGCGTGCTTGGCAGCGGCGATGATTTCGTCGTTCGTCGCGCCGAGCCGGCCGAGTTCAATGTTCCGGCGGATGGTGTCGTTGAACAGTACATTTTCTTGCGCGACAACGGCTATCTGGTTGCGCAAATCGCGCGTGGAAACGTCGCGCACATCCACGCCGCCGATTTTCACCGCGCCTTGCGCCGGGTCGTAAAAGCGCAGCAGCAAATTAGCGAGCGTGGTTTTGCCGGAGCCGCTGGCGCCGACGAGCGCCACGAGCTGGCCAGCCTTGACGGTGAGGTTGATTTTGTGCAACACGGGTTTCTCGCCGTAGCTGAAATCGAGATTTTCAAAAACAATATCCGCCTTGTCGGCGTGGAGCATTTTCGGCGCGGCCGGCTCCGGCACGGAATTTTTGGTGGCGAGCAGTTCAAAAACGCGTTCGCTGGCGGCGCGGGCCTGAGTGAGTTGCTGATGCAACCGGGTCAGATTTTTCATCGGGCCATACATTTGAAAAATGCTGCCGGCAAACAGAATAAAATCGCCGGGATTGGGATTAGCCCGCGCCAGATAAACCATGTAAAGCAAGGCCATCGCCACGCCGCAGGCCGCCAGAAAATCTATCAGCGGACTGGTGATTTCATTGGCCCGAATGATGCGCATGTAATTGCCGATGGATTTGCGCGCGGTCTGGCTGAACTCGGCGGTGACAATGGTTTCGAGGTTGTACGCTTTGATGACGCGATGGCCGGCGAAGGACTCGCTCATTACCTGGATCAGATCGGCATTCTGATTTTGCATTTCCCGGCTGGCGCGGCGAATTTTGCGGCTGAAAATGGACAACGGAATCATGCAAACCGGCAGGACCACCAGCGAAATCAACGTCATCATCGGCTGGCGCCACAGCAACAAACCCAATGTGCCGATAAGAATCACCGGATCGCGGACAATCACCGACGTGGCACCACTGACCACGGTTTGCAGTTGGCCGGTGTCGTTCATAATGCGGGAAATAAGATCACCGCTGCGGCTGTTGTTGAAAAAACCGGCCGACAAACCCAGCAGATGACTGAACAATTTCGTTCGCAAATCGGTAATCGTCCGAATGGCCGACCATTGGAGAAAATAAGTGTTCAAGTAGCCCATTACTTTGGCCAGAAGCATGACGAGGGGAATGGTGGCAACCAGCAGCAGCACGGCGGCGAAATGTTCCCGCAAACCGCTGCCCATGCCCGCGCGGGCGCTGTCCAGCCAAGGCAGAACAAAACTCGGAAGGCTGACGATTTCTTTCACCGGACCACCGCTTGGTTCAAACACCAACGTCGAAACTAACCAGATTGCCACCATCAACAGCGGCGTCATTACCCCAGCCAGAATGCCAGTGACCACGCCGAGCAACAGCCGCGCGCGATAGGGGCGGGCGAACTGCCAGAGTTTTTTTATGAAATCGGACATCCGCCTGCATTTTTACAAATGCCGTGCAAAGCGAAAGATTTTGTTTTGGCCTTGCTCGACTAGCGTCGGGTTCTTTAGCTTCCTCCCAACTAACTGCGGCCAGCCGATTTCGGTGAATGGTTTTGGCCCCACTGGTTGACCGGATTACCCAGCAAAATTCATGCGCGCAACATCCCATTGCCAGATTGCAACCGACCCCGGTGACTTTCTGGCTCGCACCCAGACGGCAAAAAAAGTCATGGTGCTGGACCTTGGTTTTCTGGGCGACACCGTGCATCTGTTGCCGGCCTTGTGGAAAATCCGGCAGGCGTATCCCCAAGCGGAACTTCACGTGGCCGTCGCTGCCCACGTCACCTCGCTGCTCGAATGCGTGCCGTGGGTGGACCAAATCTGGGGCTACATGCGCTATCCGCGCCACGCGACGGCGCGGGAAAATTGGCAAATAATCCGCCGCCTCCGCCGGGAAAAATTCGACGTGCTCCTCAACCTCAACGGTTCTGACCGTTCGAGTTGGCTGACCTTTTTCAGCGGCGCGCGAGAGCGTCTGGGCCGCGTGCCAGACGACGGTGGGCCGCCGCTCTGGAAAAAAATGTTCACGGCGCACGTGCAGCATCCTTTCGGAGCCGAGCCGGTTTTTCGGCAACATTGCCACGTTTTGGAAAAGGCCGGCTTTCCGACCACGCCGCCGGAATTCAACGTGCAAATTCCGCCGGAAAATTTAACTGCGACTCAACTTTCTCCGGGGGATCGCGGAACCTATTTGCATCTCAGCCCGTTCACCACGGCTGATTACAAAGAACTGTCGCCGCGGCAATTCGCGGAATTGGCCGGCGCGCTGCAAGCCAGTTTTCCAGATAAGAAACTAATTTTATCCTGCGCCCCGACGCCGCGCGAGTTGGAAAAAATGAAACAACTGCTCCCGTTGCTGCCGTCGCCGCCCTGGCGCGTTTTTGCCGGCAACCTGACGTTGCTGCAACTCGCGGCGGTCATACAGCACAGCGCATTGCATTTTTGCGGCGACACCGGCACGCTGCATCTGGCACTGATGACTGGCACGCCGGCGGTGTCTTGGTTCTGGCCGAATCCCAACATGAAAGTCTGGTTGCCGCCCGGCGAGGGTTACCGCACCATTACCGGCACCAATGAAACCGGCGAACAATATTTGTGCGGCGTGGCGACCGCCGATCTGCTGCCAGCCGCCGGCGACCTGCTGACTAGCCGCCCCGCAAAAACCTAATCCCATGCGCGCCATTCAACGCCTGCCCATTTCGGTCTGCCTAATTGCCGGCAACGAAGCAGCGCGCATTCGCCGCGCGCTCGCGAGCGTGGCGGGCTGGACGAGCGAAATTATCGTCGTCATTAACGACGACGTGAACGACGGCACGGATAAAATTGCTGCCGAATTCGGCGCTAAAGTTTTTCGCGAACCATGGAAAGGTCACATTGCGCAAAAAAATTCCGCTGCCGAAAAAGCCGGCGGCGCCTGGCTGCTCGGCGTGGACGCCGATGAAGTGATTTCGCCCGAACTGCGGGCGGAACTGGAACAATTATTTGCCGCGCCGGAAAAAATGCAGTCGTTCGCAGCGTTTTGTTTCCCCCGGTGCTCGTGGTATTGCGGCCGCTGGATTCGGCATGGCGATTGGTATCCGGATCGGCAGACGCGCCTGTGGCGGCGCGGGGCGGCGGTCTGGGGCGGCATTGATCCGCACGATAAATTATTGGTGACGGGAAAAATCGGCCAGCTGCACGGCGACCTCCGGCATTACACGATGGAATCGCTGGAGCAGCAGATGAAAAAAACGGTCGCCTACGCGAATGATTTCGCCCGCCATTGCGCGGTGCAAAATAAGACGGTTCGCTTTTGGGAACTCTGGTTCCGGCCCGCGTGGCGCTTTAGCCGAGCCTATTTGCTGCGGCGCGGTTTTCTCGACGGTTGGCAGGGTTTTGCCATTGCCCGCATGGCTGCGGTTTATACTTTTCTACGCTATTTGAAAGCCTACCAGGCGCAAAACGAAACTTTACCGGACTGACCATCGCTATTTTCATGTCGCATCCCGACCGCCATATTTTAATTTACGAGCCGAGCGTTGAAGGTCATCACGTCGGCTGGCTGCGCTATATCACGGAAGATTTGTTGCACGCCGGTTTTCAACTGACGCTCGCACTCGATACCCGGCCGGCGGCGATGAAACGCATTGCAGGCCAGATGGCGGAACTGCTGCCTCGGGTGAAAATTATTCCCGCTATCGCCGAAAAAGCGGCTGCTGCAAAAACCGGTTCCGCCGCCCACGTCGCGGCCTGCCTGGAAAAATCCGGCGCGGCGCGCGTGTTTCTGGCCCATTTCAACGACCTCGCCTCGCCGCTGCTGCGGCGGGCGGCCTTTGGCATGATGCCGGAGGCGAGTTTGCGCGGGCGGCTCGGCGGCATTTATCTGCGGCCGCAATTTCTCACGGCCAGCGCGTTGTCGCCCAATCAAGCAATCAAAAAACTCGGCTTCCGGCGGCTCTTGCAAAATGGCTGGCTGAATCCGTTGCTGTTTTTGGATTCGGGACTTTTTGATGTCGCACGGGAAAAATATCCGGCGGCGCCGATTTTTTTTCTAGCGGATCCGTATCCGGAAAATTTTCTTGCCGACCGCGCTGCGGCGCGAAAGCAGTTCAATCTGCCTGACGATAAATTTGTGCTGCTGTTTTACGGCGGCGGTTACAAACGCAAAGGCTTGCATCTCGCCGTTACCGCCATGCGCAAGCTGGTCGCACCCGGTAAAGCGTTTCTGCTTTGTGCGGGATTGCAGCCCAAAAACGAAACCCTTGCGCGCGACCTCGAAACACTGCGGGACCAAGGCCGCGCGGAAATCGTGAACCGCTACGTTTCCACCGAGGAAGAAAAACAGTTGTTTGCCGCTTGCGATGCGGTATTGCTGCCGTACCTCAACCATCAGGGCACCAGCAGCGTGCTGGCCTGCGCCGCCGGGGCCGGCAAACCGGTCATCGCTTCCGACGAACATTTTATTGGTCGCACCGTGCGGCAATATGAAATGGGGTTGCGCTTCGCCACCGGCGACGTTGCGCAGTTGCAAATGGCCATCCAAGCAATCGTTGCCGCCGACCGCGCCAAACTCGGGCAATGGCAGGCGGGCGCGGCGGCTTTTGGCAAAACCTGCTCCCGCAGCGCCTTTCGGTCTGCGCTGGTGGCGGCGATGGAGCAAGCGATGGCGGCATGAAATGGCACTGCCGCCTTGCCCGTCCGTTGGAGTTTTTGTAACTTGCGGGCGAATGAACCCTCACCCCGCATGAAAAAAATCCGCATTGATTTCTGCGACTTTTCCACAAATTTCAGCAAGACGGATAATTTTCTGCTCCAAGTTTTGGCCGAGCGTTTCGATTTGGAGCTTTGCGATCAGCCGGATTTTTTAATTTATTCCTGCTACGGCCATTCCCACCGTTTGCATTCAGGGGTGCGGATTTTCTTTTCCTGCGAATCTGACCAGCCGGATTTTCGCACCTGCGACTATTCGCTGGCATCTCTAAAGTTGGAGGATGCGCGGCACTTGCAGTTGCCTTGCTATGTGCACCACGGACAATACACCGCCACGGCGGACAGTCGGGCGCTGATTAAGCAACACGACGACCCTTTGCAACTGCTGGCGGCCAAAAAAAAATTCTGTGCCTTGGTCATCAGCGGTTACAATCCGCGCAAAAACCAGAACCGGGTGGATTTTTTTCACCAACTTTCCCAGTACAAAAAGGTGGATTCCGGCGGTCGCAAATTCAACAACATCGGCGGCCCCATTCCCGGTGGCTCCCGCGAGAAAATTGATTTTCTTCGGCAGTATAAATTCAACATCGCTTTTGAGAACCGCTCCCTTGCCGGTTACACCACGGAAAAAATATTTGAGCCGATGGTGGCCCGCTGCCTGCCGATTTATTGGGGCAACCCGCTCATCCACGAAGAGTTCAATCCGCACAGCTTTTTGAACCGCGCGGATTTTCCGAGCGACGCGGCATTGATCGAAAAAATCATCGAGCTGGATCAAGACGACGAAAAATATCTAGCCTATCTTCGCGCGCCGTATTTTCATAATGACCAGCCCAATCGCTATTTCAGCCGCGAACGGATTCTTGATTTCTTTGAAAAAATCTTCACCCAAAAAATCACCCCGGCGGCGCAAGTTGGCCGCAAGACGTTTTCCTTCGGGCGCATTTGGGGCCGATGGAAATTGACCAAACGGCATCACTGGCATCCGCTGTCGCCACCCACTTGGCAATAATTATTTAGTCATGCACCACCCGCAGGAAATTGGCCGGCTCGCTTGCAGGATGCTGCGAGTGAATTACCGCCGTCCTTAAATCCGGTCATGGGAACTAATATCCTGCTCATCCGGCTCAAGGCCATCGGCGACGTGGTACTGACGTTGCCAGCGGTCCATGCCTTGCGCGAAAATTTTCCGGCTGCCAAAATTACATTTCTCACTTCCAAGGAAAATGTTCCGCTGCTGGCCGGATTTCGCGACGTGAATGAAGTCATCGCGCTCGACCGCAAATTGTTGCGCACCGGCAACCCGCTGACCGTCGTCCCGGAACTGTTCCGCCTGCTGCGCCGACTGCGCGGTGGCAAATATGATCTGGTGGTGGATTTTCAAGGCTATGGTGAAACGGCTTGGCTCGCGCGGCTCACCGGCGCGCCGCAGCGTTGGGGCAGTGTTTACGGCCGAGGCCGAAAATGGGCTTACACTCATGGCATTCCACGCGACAACCAGATTCAAATTGCCGACTTTAATCTCTCGCTGCTCCGGCAATGCGGCTTGGAAATTGGCGTAGTGCAAAATGAATTTTTTCTGCCCGCCGCCGCCCGCGCGGCGGCGGTGAAGTTTTTTACCGAACAGCAACTCGACCTTCGGAAACCGACGTTGTTCATTCAGGCGTTCACCAGCTCGCCATCCAAAAACTGGCCGCTGGAAAATTTTCTAAAACTGGCCGCGCATTTTCGGGACGCCGGCGTGCAAATTATTTTTGGCGGCGGCCCCGGCGACGTCGCCGCGCTGGAACCGGCGCGGGCGGCCGGCTTTGTCGTGGCCGCCGGCGTGCCGTTGCTCACTTCGGCCGGACTCGTGCAGCTTTCCACGGTCGTTCTCGGTGGCGTGACGGGTCTGTTGCATCTGGCCGTGGCGCAAAAAAAACGCATCGTCATGCTGGTCGGCTTTGCGGCCACCGAACCAGCGTTTCCCTACGAGTGCAAAGCTTGGGCGGTGACGCCGGTGGACGGTTTGGAAGCCACGCACATAAAACTCGAGCCGGTCATAGCAGCCTGTGCGCAGGCGCTCAGCGAAGCAAACGGTAATGATGCTTGCTGAATTTTAGCCCGAAGCTTTTTTCGAGCCACAACATTCGGCGGTGTTTTCTTTCGCGCGCGGTTGGCTGGTAATGAGGATCGGTCGGGAAAATTCCTTCCGCCGTTGGCAGCCAGTCCTGCACCACCAGCGGATGCGTGCCGGAAAATAATTGCAGCGCGGCGGCGTCAATCTGGGAATAATTCACCGGCGCGAGCGTGCGATTGTTCCAGAATTTAAGCACGCTCGCCGACTTCAGATTCATTTGCGCTTCGCTGCGCACCCAGCCGTAATGATAAATCGTCGCGCCGGTGTGCGCGGCGCGCGGGTAGCGCGACTTTTTGTGGCCGACTACGATATTGAAAAACAGCGCTTCGCTCGACCACGCCGGAATCGTGTTGCGGATGATGCGCACCTCGCTGCGGTACCAGCCGGGCGACCACGCGATAGTGTTTTTGTTCCCGTAAAAATGCAGGTAGTCGAACGCCAGCGCCTCGACGCGTTCGTCCGGTAGATGTTTTTCCATCGCCGCGCGGATTTTCGGCAAATCATTTTCGTGCAGCACTTCGTCGGCTTCGAGATAAAATGCCCAGTCGCCGGTGCAGTTGAAAAGCGCAATGGACTTCTGCTGGCCGTAAACAAATCCCTTCACGCTGTAATCCGCGCGGAGGTTTTCATTCCACTGCGTCGGGATGATGCGGATTTTTCGATCGCCGATGGCGCGCAGCATATTTTCCGTATCGTCGTCGCATGGGCCGAGCGCGATGACGAACTCATCCACCAACGGCAAAACCGACCGGATGGACGCCACAAACGGATAGCCGAGGCGCTGGCCGTTGCGCAAAAAGGTGAAGCCGCTGACTTTCATTTTGAATTACGATTGACGATTTACCGAGGGCGGGCAAATAGAAAAGTCGCGGCGGGTGCGGCTGCCAGTTGGGTGCCTAAGCGAGTTGTTCTGCGGGCAGCGTATTTTCTCGCCCATGGTGTTTGCGCCTTCGGTTACGCGTGCGGCCAACAAAAAATAGGAAGCAGCGTAATGCCGTAATCAAAAAGCAATGGCACTACGATTTCAGCAGAATGCTTTTCTAACCGGCAAAAATGAGTAGCTCTTCTGTCAGGTTCTGCGCCAGTGTTATTTTACTGTTTGCCTTTAACCAGCGCATCCACCACGCCGGGATCGGCGAGCGTCGAGGTGTCGCCGATTTGGTCGGTCTGGTTCTCGGCAATCTTGCGGAGGATGCGGCGCATGATTTTGCCGGAGCGCGTCTTGGGCAGGCCGGGCGCAAATTGAATTTTATCCGGCACGGCAATGGCCCCGATTTCTTTGCGGACGTGCGTGGCGAGATCTTTCTTCAATTCTTCGCTTTCGGCAATGCCGTCCTTGAGGGTGACGAAGGCATAGAGGGCTTGACCTTTGATGTCGTGCGGCATGGGCGCCACGGCGGCTTCGGCCACTTTCGGATGACTCACGAGCGCGCTCTCGACTTCGGCGGTGCCAATGCGATGGCCGGAAACATTGACAACGTCGTCCACGCGGCCGAGGAGCCAATAATCGCCGTCGGCATCCACGCGGCAGCCGTCGCCGGTGAAATACATGTTTTGGTAGGTCGAGAAATAGGTGTTGATGAAGCGGAGATGGTCGCCCCACGTCGTGCGCATGATGCCGGGCCAGGGTTTTTTGATGCAGAGCTTGCCACCTTCGTTGGGGCGACATTCGCTGCTGTCATCGCGCAAAACGACGGGTTCCACGCCGAAGAAAGCGCGGCCGGCGCTGCCGGGTTTGAGCGTGTGTGCGCCGGGCAAATGGGTGATGAGGTGGCCGCCGGTCTCGGTCTGCCACCAAGTGTCCACGATGGGGCAACGACCGCCGCCGATGTGTTTGTGATACCACATCCACGCTTCGGGATTGATGGGTTCGCCGACTGTGCCGAGGACGCGGAGCGAGGACAAATCATATTTCGCCGGCCATTCATCGCCGAGGCGGATGAGCGCGCGAATTGCCGTTGGCGCGGTGTAAAAGGAATTGACCTTGAACTTCTCGACAATTTTCCAAAAGCGTCCGGCATCAGGAAACGTTGGCACCCCTTCAAACATCAGCGTGGTGCCGCCGTTGCAGAGCGGGCCATAAACGACGTAGCTGTGGCCGGTGACCCAGCCGATGTCGGCGGTGCAGAAATAAACATCGCCTTCGTGAATGTCGAAAACGTATTTGTGCGTCAGCGCGCTCCAGAGCAGATAGCCTGCGGTGCTGTGCACAACGCCTTTCGGTTTGCCGGTCGAGCCGCTGGTGTAGAGGATGAACAGAAAATCTTCGGCGCTCATGATTTCCGCCGGACAATCGGCCCCCGCCGCCGCCATCAATTCGTGATACCAGACATCGCGCCCGGCGACGAGATTGCACGGCTCGGCATTGCGCCGGACGACGATGACTTTCTCGATGCTTGGGGTGTGTTGCAACGCGGCATCGGCGAGTTTCTTGAGTTCGATGTGTTTGCCGGCGCGCAACGAGACGTTGGCGGTGATGAGCAATTTGCATTCGGAATCATTGATGCGGCCGGCCAGCGAATCGGAGCTGAACCCGCCGAACACCACTGAATGAATCGCGCCGATGCGCGCGCAGCCAAGCATGGCAACGGCGGCTTCGGGAATCATCGGCATGTAAATCGCCACGCGGTCGCCTTTTTTGATGCCGTGCGATTTCAAAACGTTGGCGAATTTACAGACTTCGCGATGCAGCTCCGCGTACGTTAGCTGGATAACTTCCTCCTCCGGTTCGCCCTGCCAGATGATGGCCGGCTGGTTGCCGCGCGTGGCCAGATGGCGGTCGAGGCAGTTAGTCGTGACGTTGAGCTGACCATCGGCAAACCAAGTGTGTTCAATTTTCCGCGCGGTGGTGTCCCAAGTGTGTTGGCCAGCCACCGTCGGTTTTTTGAACCACGCCAGCGATTGCGCCTGCTCCAGCCAAAACGCTTCCGGCTCGCGAATGGAGCGCTGATACAGCGCGTCGAATTGCGCAGCATTGAGATGCGCGCGGCTGACGGCGGCGGCGGACGGCGTGAAGGTGCGGCTTTCCTGAGACAAGGATTCAGTGGAAATGGCTGGGTCGCTCATGTAGTTGGTGAATTATTCCGCAAATTTCCGAAAATAACTGCGCGGTGTCAATCGCGGGGAACGAAAAGCGCGAAAAAAGCGCCCGCCAAATTATTGCAGCGGCGGTTCCACGGGCGGCGGCGCGAGCGGCGCCTTGGCGGCCTCGGGCTTGGGGGCAGCAACGGTGTCCGCCGCGGCGAGTTCATCGGGCAGAATGGTGATGGCGATGCGGCGGTTGCGCGCACGGCCTTCGGCGGTGGCGTTGTCGGCGATGGGCCGAAATTCCCCGTAACCGACGGCGCCGACGCGGCGCGGATCCACGCCGGCTTTTTCGGTGAGAAAATGCACGGCAGCGAGGGCGCGGGCGGTGGACAATTCCCAGTTGCTCGCAAAGCGGTTGCGGATGGGCAGGTTGTCGGTGTGACCGATGACGTGGATTTTTAAGTTCTGATGTTCGGCCAGCAGCGCGGCGATTTTGCGCATCACCGCCGCGCCGTCGGGCTTGAGGATGGCTTCGCCAGAATCAAACATGACGCGGTCGAGAATGTTGACGGTGAGCTTGCCTTGCAGTTTGGAAATGGTGACATCTTTCGATTCCAGATCGGCCCGCATCTCGTCCTCCAACCCCTTGGCCATTTGCGCGGCGGCGGCTTTTTCTTGTTCCAAATCGGCGACGCGGGTTTGCAGGGCGGCGAGTTGCTCTTTGTACTTTTGATTTTCCGCCTGCGCTTCGGCGAGCGCGTCGCTGGCGCCGTCGAGTTTGGGGCGCAACGCTTCGAGGCCGCGGCGTTTGCCGACGGCGTCGGCCCACAGCAACAGCGCGGCGATGAGGGCCACGAGCAAAACGCCGGCGGTGATCCAGCCCCACCGGGAATAATCCGGCGCGCGGCGGGTTTTGGTCACATGCTCGGTAAAGGGTCGGCGGTCGTCGCTCATCTTCGCGAGCCTGATTTAAGCAGACGGCTCCGGCGCGTCCAAGCGCAGAATGGTTTCGTTCCGGCGGCGAAAAACCTTGAAACCTGCCGCCGGTCCAGCGCATCTTGCCTTTACCGATGAAACTCACACCTTTGTTTTCCCTCGCGCTCGCTTGTTTTGTTCCGGCCGCTATCGCGCAAAACCCTGCCGCGCCAACCGCCGCCGACCGGCTGGGTTGGGAACTGACGGTGCATTCTTACACGTTCAAGGAATTTTCCATTTTCGAGGCGATTGACAAGACCGCTGCCCTCGGCGTGAAGTACATGAGTCTGTCCGGCTCAGTTAGTCTGGACGGCACCAACAAAATCAGCACGATTGAGCTTTCTGAAAAAGATCAGCAGGCCATCAAGGCCAAGCTGCAAGCTGCCGGCATTGTCAAAATCGTGAATATGGGCGTCGTGCAACTGCCGCCGGACGAGGCGAAAAGCCGCCGGGTGTTTGCCTTTGCCAAAAAATTCGGCATCGACACGCTCGTGGCCGAGCCGGAACCCGCCGCGTTGGATCTCGTGGAAAAATTGTGCAAGGAATACAACATCCGCGTCGCCATTCACGATCATCCCAAACCGTCGCGCTATTGGAATCCGGACACCGTCGCGGCGGCCATTCAGGGGCGCTCGCCGCTGCTGGGCGATTGCGCTGATGTTGGCCACTGGATTCGCTCCGGCTTAAATCCGCTGGCATGTCTCCAGAAGCTGGACGGTCGGATTTTTTGTTTGCATTTCAAAGATCTCAACGAGCCGGGCATGAAAGCGCATGATGTGCCGTGGGGTACGGGCGTGGGCCAGACGAAAGCGCTGCTGGCGGAAATGCAGCGGCAGAATTTCCACGGCGCGTTCTGCGTGGAATACGAATATCACTGGACTAACTCTTCGCCGGAAATTGCCGAATGCGTGAAGTTTTTCAATGCCGAATGCGAACAACTCGCTGCGGCGCCGGCGAAATAAAATTTCGTGTCCGCGAACAACAGCCGATGGTTCGTGTTCATTCCGCTGACCACCCAAGCGGGTAGTTGCTGGCCGCGCTGAAATTATCGAAACTCGCCGTTGTTATCACCGCGACCCTTTTTATCATGACTCAACTTGCAACCATCGTCGGCGGGATTTTACTTTTTTTTGCCGCCGCGCCGGCGGCTTGGGGCAGTGATTCCGTCGTGGTGGATTCGTCGCAACGACGCACGGCTGTGACGGTCACCGCCACCAACACCGGCAACAATCAGTTGCTTTATTTTACTTCGCCCAGTTTGACGGCGGACGAACGGCATCTCGTTTTCATCAGCGACCGCACCGGCAATCCAAATTTATTCACGCGCGATTTGGTCACCGGGCGTGAGCGGCAACTCACCACCAACACCGAAGGCGCGTTGAAATCGTATGTTTATTTTGACGGCCATCCGTATCGCGGATTGGGTAAAGGTAGCGTCAGCCTCGATCCGCGTAGTGGAATGACCTACTTCATCCAAGGCCGGTTAGTTTGCGCGGTGACGCTCGCCGGCCGGCAAAAAATTCTCGCGGAATTGCCGCCCGACCAAATGACCGCGTTCACGCATGTCTCGGCGGACGGCACGCGGCTGTGCGTGCCCACCACCGATGCGCGCGCGCTGGATGGCGATAAGCAGCTTGCCGGCCGGCCCAGTTATGACATTGATCAACGCGTGGTTGCCGAAAAGCTATCGTCGTATCTGCGGGTTTTTGACACCGCCACTGGCCGCTTAATTTGCTGCGAGCGGGTGCCGCAAACATGGATCACGCATGTGCAATTTTCCCCGCTGAATTCCGCCCTAATTCTCTACAACAGCGAGTATTGCGCCGACAGCGGCATTCGGCGGATGTGGTTGTGGGATGGCAAAACGCATTTGCGCCTGCGCACCGAAGGCGACGGACGCAGCCGTTTGGATTGGACCTGTCATGAAATGTGGGAACGCGACGGGCAGGCCATCATTTATCACGGCACTTACACCAACGGCGTCAGCTACCTCGGTCGCGTGCGACCGGATGGCTCGGATCGCGTGGAAATTCCGCTGCCAGCCGCATGGAAACGCTATGGCCATTTCACCGTCGGCCAACCCGGCGAACTGGTGACTGACGGCTACTACGAAGAACCCGGCGACCACCAATGGGCCGGCGCGTGGATCAGCCGGCTCGAAGTGAATTGGGCGCAGGCGCGCATCCGCTGGTTTCCGCTCCTGCGTCACGGTTCGTCCTGGACCTCGCAAGATTGCCATCCGCATCCGGTTTTCAACCCCGCCGCTGACGCCATCTGGTTCACCTCCGACGAAGGCGGCTCACGCGCCGTGCATCGCTTGCCGCTTGGCGGGTGATAGCTTGAGCGCAGGAATTCCTTGGCTCCAACGGGCAAAATCTTCAACGCGCATTGGCTACCGAAAAATCCCGCATGGAAAAAATTAAAATAACGTGAAATGTTTTTGCAATCGCAGCGGGCTGGCTTGGCTCATTGCCGCCGCACTGATTTGGCCAGCTGTGGCGCGCGCGGCGGTTGAGCTGCCGCCGACGACCGTCACCAATATTTTCGTGGTCGATCCGGGCAAACGGTTTCAAGTCATGGACAATTTCGGTGCGAACGACGCGTGGTCCATGCAAAAAATCGGCGCGTGGTCGGCGACCGGAAAAAACCGCATCGCGGATCTCTTGTTTGCGACGAACAGCGGCATCGGCTTGACCTGCTGGCGTTTCAACCTCGGCGCTGGCATCAATCACCAGACGATTCGCAATGACTGGCGCACCGTCGAGTCGTTTGAAGTGGCCCCGGGAAAATACGACTGGAATCGCCAGGCGAACGAGCGCTGGTTTTTACGCGCCGCCAAAGCGCGCGGCGTGCGGCAGTTTGCGGCGACGGTGTACAGTCCGCCGCTGCGCCTGACGCGCAACGGCTTGAGCAACCTCGGTGCGGACGCCGTTTCCACCACGAATCTCAAGCCCGGCGCGGAAACGGAATTCGCCCGGTATTTGGCCGATATTCTGACGCACTTCCGCGACCAGGCTGATCCGGCGGAGCGGATTGATTTTGATTATGTGCTGCCGGTGAACGAGCCGCAGTGGGATTGGACGGCGGCGCAGGAGGGCAATCGCGCCGCCAATGCGGATTTGCAACGGATTTTTCGTGCGTTGCAACGGCAGCTGGTGGCCGCCGGATTGCGCACGAAAATTCTCGGGCCGGAATCCGGCAGCATTCCCGACATGTACGAATTGGATGATTCGGCGCGGAAAAAATGGCACGCAGATTATGGCGATTATCTCCGGCTGATTTGCGGCGATCCGCAATTGGCGGCCGGTTTCGGCGGCGTCATCAGCTATCACAGTTATTGGTCGGACCGGATTCCGGATCAGTTGGTGCCGCACCGAACTGCGCTGGGCCGCGCGGCGGCGGCGTATCCGGGCTGGAAATTGTGGCAGAGCGAATATTGCATCATGGAATATGGCCGCGATTTGACGATGGCATCCGCGTTGCGGGTGGCGCGGGTGATTCATTGCGATCTGACGCTGGCGAACGCCGCCGCGTGGCAGTGGTGGGAGGCCGTGGCCAACGAAGATTTTAAGAGCGCTCTGATTTACACGGATTACCAGCGGCCGGGCGATGCCGAGAGTATTTATGAATCGAAAATTCTCTGGACGCTTGGCAACTACAGCCGTTTTATCCGGCCGGGAATGCAGCGGATTGAACTGCACGGAACGCCGCCGCCAGACATGGAAAAAGGCGTACTCGGCTCGGCGTATCGCCAGCCAGAAACGGGCCGGCTGGTCCTGGTGTTTATCAATCTGAGCCGGCGGCCCCAGCCGCTGCAACTCGTCGGCACCGAGGCGAAATTCGCAACGTTCACGACTTCGGCGACCGACAATTTACGTCCGGGCACACCGGTGGATCTGGCGCAAGGCTGGACCTTGCCGGCACGCAGCGTGGTGACGTTCGTGGAAACGGTCGGCGAAAAATAATCCCGCCGCCGCACCGTGATTGGTTGAGAAATTATTTTACAAAACCAGTTCAAGGCAGCCAGACCGCGCGCCAAAATTGTTGCGGAAAATTTGCGCTCAATGCGTTGGTGAGATTTACGGAACTGCTCGTCAGCGTGTTTGTGCTGACGGCGGACCACGTCACGAGATTGGTCGAGCGCTGAATGACGTACGGCACACCGGTCTGACCGGCGAGTTGGAAAACAAACTGTCCGGCAGCGGTGGCCACGGGCGCGGATAATTTTGCCGGGACCGGCGCCAGCACGAACACGGTGGCGGAATAAGACGGAAAAGCAAAAGTGAAGTTGGTTCCGGCGCCGACGAAATGGGTTTGTGCCACATCGGGCGAGCCGATGCCGGAGTTGGCCGCATTATCCTGCGTTTTGCCGTAAGCAAAAATGCTCGCCGTCGCCGCGGGCTGATAGCCGGCTACGGCCACCAAACCGGTCAGGGTGTTGACCGGATCTTTGTTGATGGCCAAAATCGTCAGGCTGCCATTCTGCCGGCGGATAGCATAAGCGGGGAGCAGGGAAAAGTCGCTGGCGGCGGTGAGCACGGTGTCGCCGGCTTGCACGAAATTGGTCAGCAGTTTTGCGGTGTAAAAAGTTGGATAATAATTCGTCCCGTCCACGATGCCGTATTCGCCATAATTTCGCCAGCCGTAGAGCGTCGCGCTGAGGTTGTTGGTTTCCACACCGCCATTACGAAAATTCCACCAGAACAAGCCGTTGAACTCCGTCTGCATCAGCTGTGCGAGGCTGTCGGCCAGAAACAGGCCGTTGACGAGACTGGTGGTTTGCTTGCCGGGCGATGACGAAACGGAATTATTTTCGGTGCAGACGAGTTCAATGTTGGTGCCGCTCGCGCCGAAATAATCGGTGATCATCTGGCGCAAATTGCCGGCGTTGGACGCCCAGCCGGAGGTGGCGGCGAGCAGACCGGCGTCGCTCTCGCCGCCGGGATTTTGGGGATAGACGTGGTGAATGAGAAAATCCGGCGTGGCGCCGAGACTTTTCAAGGTCGCGAGCAGAACGGGCGTCCAGCCATTGTGCGTGACGCCGGTGCGCGGATTGACGACCGGATGCAGCGGGTTGTTGGCGTAGCTGTCTTCGCCGGTGGTGACCACGACGCCGATTTTGATGGTCGGGTCCACCGCCTTCATCCGGGCAAGGTAGTTAGCCGCACGGACGGCGTAGGTGTAAGGATCGTGCGGCAGGGAATTGCTATCAATTTCCCATGTGCCGTATTCTTCGTTGCCGATTTCCCAATATTTGAAACCCAGCGGCGCGCTGCGGCCGAGGCGGAGAAAATTTTTCCCGTCGTCCGTGCCCAGCGGCGTGGCGGCGCGGAGAGCGGCCCAAGTTCCCGCCGTGTTCCAATTTGTGCCGAGGCTGTCGGTGCCGAGTGCGGTGAGATTGCTGGTCGCGGCGTTGCAATAGGCCACCCACGCGGCGGCTTCATTTGTGGAGCCGGTGCCGTAATTAACGGTGATCATCGTGGCGACCTGGGCGTTGGTGACGATGTGAATAAAGTTGGCGAGGCTGGTGGCCCACTTCCAAGTGTTCGTAGCCTGCCGGTTATAGAGCCAGTGATAGTCGTCGGAATTCGAGCCGCCGGGAAAACGCAGCGCGCGGGTGCCGATGCTGGCGAGTTGAGTGAGCGTGGCCGGATTGTCAAAGGCGTTGTCCCATTGCGCCGCATTCATGCCAAACCAGCGAGCGTCCGCCGTCCGGACCGGCTGGCTGGCGTTCACGGTCAAATGAGTGATCGCGGGTCCGGTTGCATTGACCAACTGGATGTCATCGAGATAAAAAATCGGTTCGGCGGAGCCATTCGAATCCTGAATCGCGAAGCCGGCAAAGTTGGTGGTGTTGGCCACGCCCAGCGCGGACAGCGGAACGGTATATTGCTGCCAACTATTGGCGACCGGCGGATTCAAATAATACCGCGCGCTTTGGGCGGTATCTGACCCGGCGATGTTCAGGTTGCCGTACATTTGCAGCGATTGGCCGCCGCTGGAGCCGCCATGAAGCCAGAAGCTGATGGAGCCGTACGCCGTGTTGGTCATGGCGCTGTGATGGAGTTGAATTCCACCGTAGGCATTGGTGATGAGCGCGCTGACGGAATCGCTGCCGGCATGAACGGGCGAGAGGTTGGTGTAATTCCGGGTGCAATTATAACTCCAATCCTGCCAGCCGTTGGTCAGGGCGTCGGCGTAGATTGGTAAATTATTCTGGGCCGAAGCGAGGGTTGGCAGCGCCAAAAATGCGGCCAGAAAAAGGGGAGACCAATTTTTCCACAGGTAAAATTTGCTGGGTGCTCGGTGCGTCATGATGCTGAAAATAAAGGGGAAATTCATCTACGGTCGGGAAACGGTTTGGATGGCAGATGGAAAATGGTGCGCGCTGTAGGTTTCGAACCTACGACCCCTACCGTGTGAAGGTAATGCTCTACCACTGAGCTAAGCGCGCAACCCGCATCGACGTTCAAAAAACGCTTGAATTTGAACATCGTTTTTTAATTGTTTCAAAAATTAACAGGTAGTGCAATCTGATTTTTGGAGCCATGTTAGCCAAATTGTTAGACGGTTTAGTAATGCTCTGCGCCGTATTTTTGTTAGCTGAGCTGGTTTGATTCCCAGTTCACGTGCAATCCGCCGGCGGGAGCAGTCATGCGCTGCCAAAGTAGTCATGGAATGCTGCAAGCTTACTTTGAGTTGATTCATCGCGTCTTTGGCCTATCTGCATGAATGGCAATGCGATGCGTTCCTCAAAGTGGCTGCTTTTCATTCGACCCGCCCCAGCTGGTTTTGACCGTTTGCAGACATGGGCGGATCAGGTACATGAGCTTTTGATGCTAGTATGGTTACTTTCCCGCAACAGATTGCCGGCCTATTGATGGCTTCGGCTCAACCAGATTTATTTGCGCTCAAAAAAACGCCAAGAAAGCAATGGCTTTGTCCATGGTCTCAACAAGAGTGATGCGTGATAAAATTAGTAATCAATGGCCACACAGCCCAGCTTGCAGGTAGATTTTTTCTGGAAGAGCGGGTTATTCCTCAATGGAGTTTAAAAAACTCAATCTACTTCTCCAAACACTTCTGGACGTGTTTTTGTATGAGGTTGTCGGCCGCAAATTCTATGTCGCGGAAAAGGGCGAAATTATGAGCCAAAAAAGTCATTGTCGGAACGAAGTAATACGCTCTTGAGAGGCTAAGCGGATCAGCTCGAACGGTTCCAAAATTGGATAATGACTGCTAAGAACGTAGGCGAAATCGCTATAAAGAGTTCACTTCAAAAGAAGTGGGTTCTCGTTTAAAAAAGTGTTTGGATCGAACTTTCGCCTCGACTGCAAAAAGCCCGTGGTTCTTGCATCAAACCGTGGGCTGGACTCGTCGAATTGAATCGAAGTGTTCCGACATTTTGTAATACCAACTGTGCCTCACGGCCCAATCATGACACGATAAAACCGCCGGGGCAAATTGGTCGTTTGTGCATCTGTCCAGACGAATGGCAGCACCGGCGGATTCGTGCTCAGCAGATTGGACCACGTCACGAGATTGGTGGAGGCCTGCACTGTGTAATTGAAGCCGATATTTCCGCTGACAGAGAATTGCAACTGGCCGTTGGTCACACCCGTGCTGCTGATTTGGGGCGCGGTCGCGCCGACCAAAACGGTCACGGTGTTAGTCGCTTTCAAGCCGCCGAAACGAACGACCGAGCTGGTGGCCAGTTGGGCAATTTCCCCAGCCGACAGTGCCACCTTGAACATCACGGCGTCGTCCAAATTGCCGTTGAACCAGCGGCTCGCGGCGGACCACGACTGCGGATGGCCGCCAATGCAGACCGGATAAGTCTGGTCAAAATCAAACGGTATATTGTTGACCGAGCCAGCCAGCGCGCCATCGAGATAAAGCGCGACATTGCCGGAGTTGCTGGCGCTGGCGGTGTAAGTGACGGCTACATGGTGCCATTGGCCGGTGGCGACCACCGAACTGGAATAGAATCCAAAGTCCGTCACCGTGCCATTCCAGTGATAAAGCCCGACCTTGTTCTGGTTCGCCGGACACCAAAGCTGTAGTTCCTCATCCGAACCGTAGCCGTTGCCGGAGCCAAGGTGGAAAATAAAATCGTCATTGGTCGAGGTGGCGCGCTTCAACCAGCACGCGAATGTCCAGCTCTGGCTATTCAAGTTCAGATCAATCGGATTGATAATCCGCTGCACTTCGGCGGCGTTGGCGTCGCCATTCTCGGTCAGTCGGATGGACTGCGCATCGAAGCGGCCCGTTAGCGACGGCGTGTCATTGGTCCACAAGGCGGAGCCGTTGCCGACGGTGACAATGCTGCCGGGACGGTTGTTGCCGGAAAAATCAAACACATTGCCAGTGGACAAATAGCCGTTCTGCGGATCAAAGGCGTAATGAAACAGTTCGCGTGCGTCTTCACCAAGATCGGTGACGGTGTAAGTGAATCTGCCGACTCCGGTGAAATTATTCGCCGGCGCGAACCGCGCTGTGTGACCATCCGCGAGCAGCGAAACCGTGCCGTTGGTCGCATTGGCGACGGTGAACAGCAGGTTAGATTGTGTGGTCTCCGCATCGTTGGCCACAGTCCATAAATCAAAATTCAAGATCACATTGCGGGCGGTGGCCGGCGTGCCGGCGTTGGCGGTCGGCGGCGTGTTTACGCCGGGAGGAACAGTGAGGTCGAACGACGCGCTCATGGTGGAACCGCCCGGATCCACTGCAGTGACCACAATAGTAGCGACGCCCAATTGGTTGGGAGTGAGCGCCAGGGTCAGCGTGCGATTGGTGCCAGCGCCGGACATGGTCAGGTTCGCATCGGACACAATGCTTTGGTTGAGCGAATGCATGGTGACGACAACATTGCTGATGGGAGAATTGTCCGTGACCGTGAACGGCAGCGGTCCAATCATACTTCCCGGCAGGACAGCAAGATTCGTCAAGCCGCTGATCACCGGTGGTGAGTAGCCGGCCCCGACATTTCGATTGGTGGAATTGTCGGGCATGATCTCAGTAAATTTCAAACCGTTGGTGGGATTGGGATCGGCATAGACAAGCAGGCGGCGGCCGTCATTCAGTGTTATTTGCGCGGTGCTTGGGGCAAGATTGGAAACGGATAGAACCGGATTCGTCGCACCGATTTGTAGCGGCAAAAAGACTGTGAGAAATTGCTGGGTGTTGAGGCCGGACAAAGTGTTCAACACCGTGGTCGCCGGCGTGATGTCGTTCAGCGACAAGTCCGGCTGATCCCAGCCGAGTATTTCCGAAAGATTGGTCGAGCCGGGACCGGCATAGGAAGTTTGCCCGCTGATGTTCGTGACGGTGAGACCGGAGGCGAGGCACGGAACCACGACCAGATTCGGCTGGCCGGCATCGGTGGTGGTCACAACTTTCGTGGCTGGCGAATAAACACAGTTGGTGGTGCGCAATTGCCAGCGCTCCTGATAAGTGTGCATCGTGCCATTCGTCGGCACGAGCGTGTCGGCCAAGATGTAAATGTCCGGCTTCACGAAAAGCACGCGACGCGTTTGGGTGGCGAGACGGTTGTTGTAATTGCCGCCGTAGCCGCGGCCGTAAATTTGCGCGGCAAAATCGTGATACACATCCGATTCCCAGCGCAAATTTAACGGCATCTGTGTCACGAAGTCCGGGTTGTTCGCGCCCCACCAATTAGCGACATTCGTTCCCGAGTTCCACCATTTTTGATCCAAACCGTCCACGGCGATGCAATTATGCGAGTAACTGCTCGTGCCCCAAGTGCGCCAGATAGTTGATTGATAAGAACCGCCGCCGCTGTCGAAAAGAATTTCCCGGCCGTGCGACCAGATGACCACGTTCAAGCTGTCCGCATGGCGATGGCTGCTGGCACCGGACGGGCCGCCTTGGAAACAAAGATAATTTGCGGTCGGATCCCAACTTGAGCGCATTGCCGCATAACCGGCATAAGGAAAAAACCACGAGACCTGCGCCGGTGGTGTCCCAGCCCCGCTCAACCAAAGAAAATCCGGCCGGTTTGGAAAATAGCCGTAGCCGTTGGTCAGCCAGCCGATGGCGTTGTCGTTGTCTGCGCCGCAATCGTTGAACGGCGGCAAGAACCCACTTGGCGCAATGTTGCCCAGCAGAAATTCAAACGGTTTTTCCATTTTCGCCAAAAAACCCGGCGCGAGTTCATTCGTCAGATGGTTGAGGACGGCCACATCGTAGATGTTCATGACGCTGTTCATAGTTCCGATGTGATAGCGTGGGGATAATTCAATTTGCGCGCCGTCAGGATAAAACTGATTGGTTTCCACTTGAAACATCTCTCCCGCCGCAAACGCGCGCCAGCCCGCCGCCTCGTTCAATTCGGGGAAAACCGCGCCGACCGTGTAAAGTCCGCCCATCTCCCAAGCATAAATATTGTTGTTCGCCACCTGACTGTCGTAAGCCGCCGAGTTCGTCAGGTAGCGTCCATGATCCACGCAGGATTTCATGAAGGTAATCAGGTCGTCATCGCTCGCCGACGGCGAAAGGACAAAGTAGAAGAATGCGTTCGGCCAGCCGCTGCTCATGCGCGCTCCGGCATCAATCGTCGCCCATGCATACAAAATGTTCGAGGCCTCCGTGGCGGGCACCGGCTCCTGCGCCATCCAACTCCGAAATTGTTTCACCCAGGCACGGGCATACCCTTCGTCGCCGGTGCCCCAGTAAG
>TBL_comb47_HYPODRAFT_10002514_pt1 | contig 22567 bp, 23 predicted proteins | sample TroBogypolimnion_40_FD_10682 | JGI IMG/M metagenome (IMG submission 10682)
ATAGATAGATAGATAGATAGATAGATAGATAGATAGATAGATAGATACTACATTTTATCCTGATTCTCTTTTTAATTCGCAACATTTAATAAAAAATATTCGAAAGAAAACTGCTAAGCGAATAGCAGTCTGTTTTGATACCCCCGCCCAGCCTCCCCCTTATCAAGCATAGGTATCTACACAATTAAAAAGCAATATCATTCCGGCAGTTCATGTGGCATGAATCGTCATAAACTGCGGAAATCATAGTGTAGGGACGACAGATTCGCCACGTTTAAACAAACGAAGGTACTGAGCGAATCTGTCGCCCCTTAACCATAGGTATCTACACAAGTTTCTTATCGGCGTGGAAACGATAAGAATCACCGTAGGGGCATATTGCATACGCCCAACATCGAAAGCAAATGTTATAGCGCTTATTTTATAAGGGCGTATGCAATACGCCCCTACGATCTTCACCGCAATGTTATCGTTCACGGGAATGCTAACAATTATTTGTGTAGATACCTATGAGACTGTGAAAGTATTATGATTTTAGCCTCCCCCTTTGTAGAAGGGGGATCGAGGGGGATTTATTGCGTGATATGTTACTGTTATTTCATGATTATTTTAAATAGACCCAATCTCCTCCGATTGCTGGGATTCCGCTGTCGCTACATCCCAGCATTAAGCTAGGGTTCTTCTAAGTGCAGACAATGGCATTCAAGAGTCTTCATTGTCGGGCATGAATGCCTGACCTACAACTGTCCCGTGTTAAGTGGGTAGCCCTTAAATGACGCTGCTTTTACTTGTGTAGATACCTATAACTAAAGAGGGGAAATAAAAAGAATACTTTCACAGCCTCCTATGCCCCTTAACAAAGGGAGGGCTAGGGTCTGGCGGAGTTCATAAAACACTTAATCTTCTAAGCCATCTACGCGCTTAGTACTTAAGATTGGCGAATAAATAAATATAAATAATGAAAAAGCGGCAATCCAGCACAAAGTAGACGCATATATTAATAGATTAATACCTTGCGGCAGTGCGACAGGTAATAATACTCTGAATACGGCTGCCAAATTAAGTAATACAAAGGCTATCGTTATGGCGTTAGAAACACGAAGAGCTCGTCCAGTATGCCCTAATGAGACTCTGGCCATCATGGCTAAGGTTAAGCTGCCTATGCCTCCAAGAGTAAACGCATGAAGAGCTAATACAGGCAATACCCAACCATAAACTGATAAGGCGGTTAAGACAAAACCAAGAATTAGCCAAACATAGCCGATATATAACGCCCATAATAAAGGCATATACCATATTCTGCTCACATACCAAACTGATAAACGAGCTGCATTAACGGCGGCGGCAAATAGAGCGGCTACGGCTAAAAATGTGCCAGAGACAGAACTTAATTGTAATATGAACACTAAAACAGCAGAACCAATTGACAACATATCCAATAATGGATTTTTGCTGATGAAAGTGCCTGATAAAGCTCTTTCAGTAAAATACGGAAATATCCTGCCTGCAAAAACAATAATCAGGGTAATAATCGTCGCTACAACCAGTTGTATGCCTAACCACGCAGAATTTAAATTTAAACCTAGCATCTCTGCATGAATTAAAGCATTGCCTAAGGCTAATATCAATAAAAGCCCAACAAAACCCAAGTGTTTGTATTGCTTGCTTTGTAAAATGGGTAGACTGATGTGATAAGCTAAAACGGGCAAGAAAGCAAAATCAACAAGAGCAATGACAACATCAGGTAATAAGGCCGCATAAAAGGGCAATATGCGCCCATAAAGCCACAACAATGCCAGTGCGGTTAATTTATCACCCGTTAGGGTTGGCTTTGCGGTCCAGTTTTTAACAGCGGTTAATAAGAATCCAGCGATGACGGCTACCGAATAGCCCAACAACATTTCATGCGCATGCCAATAACTCGGTAAAAAATAATTTGCGACTGTTAATGTGCCCTTGAACATAGCATTCCAAAGCAAAATTAAGATCAGTGCAGATAAGCCAGCTAGAGCAAAAAACACTCTAAAGCCTAAAGCAAAAATAGGTGTGTCAAATATTTTATGTGTATTCATAGGGATGTATTTTCCAACCAATCTAACTCAGCATCTGAAAAACCTGCAATTATACGCATTTCTCTGTTAAAAGGGCCTTTTGGCTTTCCACCTAAGTAATATTTCTTAATTAACTGTTGGTATTGGCCTTCCGGTTCCAAGCCTTGCTGCTCACAAACAAACTTAAACCAATAGGAACCACGCTCTACATGCCCTACTTCGTCAGTTAAAATGCGGGTTAATAATGACACACTGGCCTCATCGCCAATATGCTTAAATTTGACTATGATGGCAGGCGTAACATCTAAACCCCGCGCTTCCATGCAACGTGGAATCATCGCTAAACGCGCTAATAAATCCTCTGAGGTATCTGTAGCATGATCCCATAAACCCTTATGAGCGGGTAAATCACCATAAGCCAAACTCATGGATTGTAAATGCAACTGAATTAACTCAAAGTGCTGAGCTTCTTCATCGGCAACACGTAGCCAATCTTTATAGAACTGCTCAGGCATGCCGCGAAAACGATAGAGCATATCCCAAGCCAAATAAATGGCCATAAATTCAACATGAGCAATGGCATGAAAGAAGGCTTTTATACCGTCAGGGCTACCTAGCTTTCGTTTAGGCATTTCGCGCGTGGATAATAATATCGGCGCACTAGGAAATTGCACTGTGGAAATAGCTAAAGGTGGCGTCAAAGATTCTAAGCTTAACAGCCCCTCAGTCATTAATTGCTGAGCTTGATGAGTGAGCGTTAATTTTTGCTCAATATCGGGGTGATGCAAACAGGCTTCAGCTAGGGTAAATATGTTTTTCATTGAGTTCGTCGTTGTTATTTGGAGTAAATCTTTATTATCTACACAAACGTCCTATCGGAATGGAAATGTAAAAAACATCGTAGAGGCGAATCGAATACGCCCATTTATCGAAAATTCAATGTTAAAAAACTTACTAATAAGGGCATATGCAATACGCCCCTACGAACACCACTACAATATTATCGTTATTGCTTGGAAATGATAATTTTTTTACTTATGAAGAAATCTATGCCTGACAAAGAGAATACCGTAAGAGAAGCATCAAACACCAAGCATGAATAGTCGATTAATAACTGAAGTTATTCCACTCCATATTTTATAACATTTGTACCTAGCTTAAAAACCAAGCCACACTAAAACAATGCTAAACATAAGCCATCAACTAAAGCTCTTTCAATAAGCTATTATGTTTAGAATTTTCCATTAACACTCTAAACTCATCAACGGCGGTCATAAATAACTGCTCTTGTTGTATATCCGCTAAATAATGCTGACCACTTTGCTCTAATGCGGTGATCACATAAGCGATAGTCAATTTATTAATATCCACAGCGGGCTGATAAAGTTCTTCAGTGCCCTGCTCTTCTGGTTTAAATTCGACAATGATATGACTCGTGATTAACTTTGCCAATAAATCCTGCACAATGGCAATTGGAATGAGTAACTTGGCGGCAATTTCAGTCGCTGAAAAGGACTTATTCATTAAGACAAAATTGTTAATAATTAAATGGCTTATTTGTAGGGCAAGCACTTTTTGCAAGGCAAAACTTAAATCCTCATAGCGATGTTTGTTTTTGTATATTTCGTAGTTTTGTATAAAAAAGGCAATTTCACAACCAAATAAAACCACCATCCAGCCGACTTGCAACCAAACCACAAATAAAGGTAAGGCGGCAAAACTGCCATAAATAGCATTATAACTAGACGCGCCTAACTGTAAGCTCAAATAAGCCCATTGTAATAAATAGGATAAAATTCCTGTAACTAGCCCTGCAATCATACCTGCCTTAACCGATATTTTATGATTGGGCATAAAGATAAAAGTAAAGCCAAATAGACCGATCATCAGCAGCAAGGGTAATAAGCCCAAGGCTTTAATCAATAACCAGTTGCTAGAATCTGATAGCTGAATTGCCGTCATTAACCAAGTGAGTTTAGTTTTTAAAAACAGACTAATACTGCCAGAAATAACTAAGACGATAGGCGCTAATAGCATCAAGGATAAATAATCACTAAACTTACGACTAAAACTTCGACTCTGCTTTATTTTCCAGATGTGATTAAAAGATTCTTCAATATTGCTGATGACGTTAATCACCGTCCAAAACAGCAGTACCGTACCGATACCAGCGACAACGCCGCCTTTAGTGCTATCGAGCATATTCTGCGCAAAACTAAGCAACTGTAATACCATAGTTTCTTGATTAGGGACTTGCTCTAGTAAACGTTGTTCCAGTATTTTTTCAAAGCCAAAACCTTTAGCAATACCAAACAGTAAAGCGATAACTGGAACGATGGATAACAAGCTAAAAAGTGTTAAGGCTGAGGCTCTAAGTGGGCATAAATCACGACAAAAATCTTGCATCGATAACAGGGCGATTTTTAATGATTTGATAAACAAGGAATGAAATCGTGGTAATGATTGCTCTTGCACTAACCAAAGCTCATCTTTAATAAAGTGCTGGATGCTCGACACCATAATTTAATCTTATGCTCTATATCTGGCTATTGGTAACCTGAGGTATTACTCATCACCCAGCGCTCGGCTTCTGTCTCTAAACATTCTTTCTTCCAAAACGGCACTGTCGATTTTAAGGCTTCCATAATATAACGAGTCGCATCAAAGGCATCACCCCGATGCGAAGACCATACTGCAATCAAAACAATGACTTCATTGGGCGTAATTGTGCCGACACGATGAATGATTAAACTATCCAAAATAGACCACAAGCCCTGCGCCTTTTCAACACACAAAGCTAATTGCTTTTCTGTCATACCCGGGTAATGCTCTATGCTCATACCAGTGACCTGACTACCTTGATTAAAATCACGCATAGTGCCGATAAAAATACTAGTTGCGCCTATGGCACCCTGATGAGCAAGTGTGCTGTTCTGGTAAAGTTGAAGTTCTTGATAAGGGTCAAAGGGTTGGTCGATGATCTTAATCGCCATCTTTAACCACCGGTCACAGGGGGAAAAAAGGCAACGACATCACCATCAGAAACCAAACTATCCCACTCTACATATTCCATATTAATAGCCGCTAAGGTATTTCTAGGTAGAACCAGCTCTGCATTAGCCTGTAGCCAAACTTCAGTAACGGTTAATGACTGAATAAAGTCTAACTCATGCTCGGAACTGCCTACATGCTCTTTTAAACTGGCAAAATAATAGACTTTGATGGACATAATGATTCCCATAACAAGAAAAAAAGAGATAATAATGCACTTTGCTCACTCTAGCACGAACTTATTCATGACTTATACCACGCATTTTAATTCATCTGGCGAAGCGCACATGGTCGATGTCGGCTCTAAAGCCATCACTCAGCGGATCGCTGTGACTGAAGGCTATATAAAAATGCACCCAGAAACCTTGCAAATGATTATTGCTGGAGAACACAAAAAGGGCGATGTACTCGCTGTTGCCAGAATTGCTGGCATTATGGGCGCAAAGAAAACCGCCGATTTAATACCGCTCTGTCATCCGCTACCTATTACCCATATCGAAATCAACTTAAGCGCCGAACCTGAACATAACCGCATTCGCTGTGAAACCACGGTAAAAACCATCGGTCAGACAGGTATAGAAATCGAATCACTGTGCGCTACTCAAATCACTTTGCTAACCATTTATGATATGTGTAAAGGTATAGATAGAGGTATGGTTATTGATTCAGTCCACTTGTTACAAAAAGACGGGGGTAAATCAGGACATTGGCAGGCATCTGTGTAAGCTAATGATGTAGGCAGATTGGTTGCCCACAACCATCAAGCCAAACTAGCCATAAGCTCATCACTAATATCGGCATTGGAATAAACGTCTTGCACATCATCTAAATCTTCTAAGCGATCTATCAAACGTAGCATTTTTTCAGCATCGTCGGTATCCAACTCAGCCATGGTAGAGGCTTGCATAGTCACTTCAGCATTATCAGGCACAAAACCTGCGGTAATAAGTGCCTCTTTTACTGTTAAATAGTTTTCTGGGGAGGTCATCACATCTACTGCACCGTCATCATAATTGACAACATCGTCTGCACTCGCTTCAAGGGCTGCGTCCATCAGTGCACCTTCATCTACTGATGGCGCATAACTAAGGATACCGACTTTACTAAACAAATAGGCAACAGAACCCTCTGTACCTAAGTTACCACCAGCCTTACTAAAAGCATGTCTGACTTCGGCAACGGTACGATTGCGGTTATCAGTCAAGCAATCAACAATAATAGCTGTTCCGCCAGGACCATAGCCTTCGTAACGGATATTTTCATAATTAACACCTTCCAGGGCACCAGAAGCTTTTTTAATGGCTGTATCAATAGTGTCACGGCGCATATTCGCGCCCAAGGCTTTATCAACAGCTGTGCGTAAACTGGGATTACTAGCCGCATCAGAACCGCTAGTTTTTACTGCAACGGTAATCTCACGTAATATTTTAGTAAAAACTTTACCGCGTTTAGCATCTTGTCCTGCTTTGCGATGCTTAATATTAGCCCATTTACTATGTCCGGCCATGCTTACTCTCTTTAAAAGTCTATTGTATTAAATACTTATAAAATGTGCTCTAAAACTTTCAGCAGCGAGTGTTCATTGATATATACATCTGCTCGCTCACGAACGATAGATCTATCAACCACTCCACCAAAACCGATTACGAAAGCTCCTGCTTGTTGAGCTTCCAAGTCGGTTTTACCGTCACCTATCATAACTACAGATCCTTGGGCTTTTAACAGTTCTATAACAACAGCTTTTCCACCAGTTCTGGCCAAGGGTGACTCCTGATCAAAACTGCGATAACTTCCGTCTTCATTAAAAAAAATATCAACGGCATGAACGTGACTATCAGGCAAGCCTAAAGTGTGCGCCAAAGGCAGGATCGCTTGACGCAAACCGCCACTAATAATATGCACTGATTTTTTTTCAGCTAATAAAACAGCAAAAACCTCTTTAACACCTTCCACTATTTCGGCAATATACTGCTCAGCCAAATCATTAATGCTTTTAATGTTAGGTTGAATAAGCGATAAACGCTTTTCATAAACTGCTTCTAAAGCAACGTCTCCATTCATCGCTGCATCAGTTAATTTAGACATTTCTTCTCCTAAACCAACAGACTTAGCAAGTTCATCAATACCTTCAATTTTACTTAAGGTACTATCGCAATCAAAACAAATGACATCAAATTTCATAGTTAACTGAAGAGGTAGGATACGTATTAGCAATGTTAAATGATTAAGAGGGATTACATCAATCTCTAAGTGATTGCTTGGGCTATTATGGATTATAAAAAGCGTAGTTTAACAGCTTTGCTCTCATCTAGGTATATAAGGGGAATCATCATTGAATAGAATTCTGCTAAAGATATGGCTAGTTTAAGCTCTGATTTAACTCTAATTGGATGACTTGGAACTTGAAATTAAATGATTATAACGACAGAATTATTGATTTTAATTCTTTGAAAGCCACTCCAACAATTTTACAAGTTACCAGCAATCGGCACTGGTCATCCCTAGGCCAGTAAAACCTCTAGCACCTGCTTGATCTAATGTTAGAGTGCCGCATTTATCAGTAGCTTGCGCACCTGTACGTGCTGCCTGTAGTTGATAAGTACTGGCATTTGAGGCAGCTATCGAAAGGTTATAATAAGGCGTACCCCCACTGACTGGACTAGTAACCGGATAGATACCGGCAGTCGGTGCCCCTGGACTAGAACTAGGATAAGTATTATTGACCGTATAAAATCGCTCCATGGCATTGGCAAACCCCATTAAGGCACCCTGAGCATCGACACGTCGTGATTTCATAATGCTATCTTGATAACTAGGATAGGCAATACTGGTCAAAATGCCGATGATCGCTACTGTAATCATCAGCTCTATTAAGGTAAAACCTGCACTTAAACGTTTAGTCATTTCTATAATTATAATCTGATTATTTTAGTTGACGCCAAGAACGCTTATTAGCACCAATATTGCCTCCAGCATCTGTAACAGTCGCCATTGCACCTGTTGAGCCACTCACATACTTATAATCAACAGTTGTTGCTGCAATTATGGTCGGCGTATTAATGATGCCTATATTTAGATTGGTCCCAGAAACATATTGCGCCACACCATTAATCACCACCTGATCTTGACTATTTACCACGCCATCGCCATTAATATCGAAAGGAGCCATGCCTGATTGCCCCCCACTGAGAGCCCCGACTTCAAATAAATTCGAAGTCCCCCCAGCCGTACATTGATTAGAACTTGGTATTAAAGTCGGAAATACTACCAAACCTCGCGTAACCAAGGGGGCACTCACCACACGTTCTCCTTGGCCAATAGAATATTTTAAATCTAATGCCCAGCCCTTTTTTAGCGGACTGGTTGATGTACAGCCAACACTACTGGTTGCATAACACACAGCAGTATTTGAAACCACAGCAATAGAATTGGTAGTTGTGGTCGGCGTGCCCGTTGGACAAGCATTAGTTAGCGTACAAGCTAGTGTACCTACACCTTCATAAGTAATCGTTTGTGCTTGTAATAAGGCACGATCAGTAATAGCAGCACCCTGATCCCATAAGCCATAAAAACTCTGCACTTGCGGATTGGCCCCTACGACATTATCACCTGGGGCAAAATACTGTCCTGTACCAAAATACACCATCCAACCTACACCGTTTTGATCAGAACCCACTCCACCCGCAGGCCCTACAGTGGGTTTTGCAGTAATGGCTTGCCTGTTAGCCGCAGTACAACTGCCAGAAGTCGTACAGGCCACAAAAAAGGGAGCAGTAGGTGTTGGATAACTACCTGCGCTACCCGACACATTAAATTTCCAAACATTACCATGTAAATCGCCTGCATAAATAGTATCAGCACTGCCATCACTATTAGTATCGACCGCAACAGGAGATGACAAACCATTAACTGTTGCTAACCCACTAGTATCTGCACTAACGGTATCTATTTTTTGAATAACACAACCGCTTTTCGCATCCAATATAAACAACACAGCATGACCATTAACGCTGTTATAACCATTGGCAACTAACACCACCCAATGACCATCTTGTAATCTGACTACTGACGGTTGTCCTAAGGTGTAACCTAAATTATTCACATCGTAATTGATATTAGAGTTCCAAGCGCTGCAAGCAGAAGGCACAGACTGGACAATATTAGAAAACTCCCATAACACATTACTCGCACTAAAGTTGCTTGGATTGGTTACATCCAAAGCAAATATTGCTTTGCCACCGGCTCCTGTAGCTCCTGCCAATAAAGTATGCCAAGCAGAGCCGTCATAAAAATCACCTACCCCAGATACACCATCAACATAAAATTGATGTACATAATTAGGCGTAGTGAGTTGACTCAACTTGGGATAAAGTGCATTAGGCAAATAAGCAAAAACTTCCTGACCTCCCGTATTATGACTACTAGCATCAAAACCATGCAGCATACCGTCATTAGCGCCGACATATAGCATGGCTGTTCGATTAACATAAGCACTAGAATTTATATAAGTGATATAACTACTACCCTCGGCACCAGCCAAATTACCATAGCCATAATCTTTACTGCCTACGTAGACAGGAGCAGAATCAACTATATCGCCTAACAAATTTATTCGATTTCTAAAAACACCACCCTGAGCTTGCTCTTGACTCTGATTACCACTTAACCAAGCAACTCTGCTAGAGCCGTTACCATCATTAAAGCCTGATAAGGTATTTAAATACGTTTGCTGTGTAGATGTTAGATTACCCCAAAGAAAGGAGATACCACCTGAGCTGGGATTGTAACTATATACATGTCGAACAGTGCTAGTTAGTGAAGCAGAGGCATCCCATAACTGAGGTGTTATTACTGCACCCGTACTAGGATTTACACTAGAAGCAATCAATTGGCCACTCCAGTCAGTGGCATTGTACTTAGCCTGGTAAAGCAAGGTACCCGTGTTTAATTGCGTAGAGTTTGCTGCAACAGAAGCCGCTGAATTAGAAATACTTAAAATATCTTGAAGTATACTATCTAAAGCACTGGCTAATGTAGGGTAGTCGGATGCTGAATAAGAAGTCCTTGTTCCCCCAGCAACCGCTATTGTATTTAAGGGTGCGGCTTGAGCTGCAGAGCCAAAACCAACTACATAAGTTTTTACTCCTGTGCTTAATAAAGTCGCTGCAGCAGATGCAGCAGCCGCTGTTGCTGTAGTACCTGGAGCTACGCCATTAGGATCAACCACAATATTGCCAGTCGTGTCGGTATCGGGCAAACCATCTGTCACTAAAATAACGTAATTTTTGCCACAAGAAAGTGGCAAGGGATAACTAGAAGCTGTATAGCCTTGCGCTGCATTACTTAAAGTACCCGCAAAATATTTATTAGCTGTTTGTAAAGTACCCTGAATCGGCGTATTGCCCGCATTTTTAATACCGGTAGTCGTACAAGCTGCATTTTGCGTACAAACCGCTGGCGTAGGAGGCACATTACAAGCCACTAAACTCTTAATAGTATTGCCTTGTGCTGTAGTCAAAGATTTTATCGGCGTTTGTAGAAAACCCAGTCCTGGCGATGTCGAAGAAAAATACGCCGAACCCACAAAACTCCAAGCCATTTGTTTACCAAAGTTGGTTATACCTACGGCATTATCACTATCTGATGGAGTAAAGTTATATTGGGAGATAAATTGCGAATACTGATTTATACCACTTGTACTAGGTGCATCTAATGTCCCAGTTTTTTTACTATAACAATTATAGATATTCCATGGATGTGCATTAGTTCCATTTTCTCCCCGATTAAAACCATTCGGGTAACCTGCAATGGGAGTAGCATTTGCAGTCGTTGAATAACAAAAACCATAACCTTGATTCTGAGAACTGTAATAAGGGGATTCATAGTTATAATAGATAAAGTTATTAAGACTAGTAGGATTTGGAATACGGTAATTTTTTTGTAGCGAGTATCTAGGATAAATTGTTAGCGGGCTTGTTGGTAGAGGATAGTTGGCTGGATTATAACTCACATCATATTCTGAATTATGAATATACCAAGATGATGTGCTTGATAGCTGATAAGTCATCAAACCCATACTAATGTCACCCGTATAGCTGGTAATCATGTTTTTTATTACAGATCTGGCAATTTCTGACTTACTAGTTGGGCAATTACTGCCTGCAGCTCCCCCACCAGTATCTTCATCCATACTGTTGGAATTATCCAATATCACCAATAAACTAGGTTGCCCGGAGGTAGTGAGTGATAAAGGGGTCTGAGAAGGATCGGCATAAATATCGGCACAGAACAAAAGTAGTATCAATCCACCACAAAACAAAGCAGCCCACTGCTTACCTATCGCGCTTAGTGCTTTATAAACACAATTGATTGAATCTAACCCGTTACGTTTATTCATGACAAAATCCCGATAAGTGAATATTGATTAAACCTTATGAAAGTCTTATATAGACTTATCAGCTTGGTATTTACAACTAGAGGCTATCAACTTAAGACGGGGATAGGGTTCAAGGCTTAACCTTATAGTGTACCGTCTTAAGTTGGTAGCCCAACTAGATATACTTGATAGATTGTAAAATAACGACCGTATTAGTTGTGCCACCCGTCGCCCTAACGGTAATTTTGTAGGGCGTATATGTCTGTGGAGGAAGAGCACAGGGCACATAACAAAACGAAGCTAATTTTTGAATGATATAAACTGGGGTATTAATACCGTTACCTAAACCAGTAACCGTAGAAATAGCAACTGGATTACTAATCCAAAAACTATCCGTCAAAATCGCGGTCGTGGTAGGGATAGGATTGGGTGTGGGATTATTATCCAAATAAAAGCCTCCAGTACCGGCAGTACCATAAGCCGAACTAGATATATTTGGCAAACTGAGTTCCGCAGCTCTCAGTGCTGATTCGGCAGCCTGAAAAGCTAGAATTTTGTCACGCATATTCCCCACCATCTTTTCTTCTAGTGCAGATGTTTGCATCGCCGACAAGCCAATTAAAGTCAACAATAACAAGATAATTAAACTAATCGCCAGAACTACACCGGCTTGAGTTTGTAAGCTTGATGCTGGCGAGACTAAGCTTCGGCTATGTTTATCAGTGCCTACAACCAGCGGGTGATTAATTAAGCATGAACTTATAGCTTTCATAACAAATGATTTCGTAAGGCTATAGTCGTATTAAATACCCGCCTGATTTTATGATCAGTCGGCGTAGTCGTTACTCCATTGTAGGTATAAACCATCGGTTGTGTAGTCAAATAATCATCCAAAGTCGCAACTAACAAACTGATACGGACACTAACGACTTGCAGCATATTCGCTACATTATTTGCTGGCACATATTTATTAGCGGAGCCATCACCATCGCTATCTACGCCATATAAAACTTGCATATTTTGTATGCCCTCAATTAAAGGATTAGATACATTATTAGTATTTCTATACAAAGTAATATTTGGATTGGGCGAACTGACCGTCGCTGTGGGAGTAGAAATAGTGTAAGTAATTGTTGATGTAAGATCTGTATAGCAATTGACTGCTCCGCAACTATTGACTGCGTTGACTGGACTACCACATGTACCCGTAGGTATTAACACAAACACTGCCTGTATACTGATACTATCGGGGCCATTAAGAGCGCCCTCTGTCCCAGAAATATCACCCGTCGAAGATGACATACACCCCCAATAACTTGCCATACGAATATCACGCGCTAAAAAATCTAAGGCGAAACGACCATTTTCTTGTAATCTTGCCAAATTGCTCTGCATTCGGTAAGTTTGCTGACTAGCTGAAAACATCTGCAATATTCCTTCCAATAGAAACAAGCCTATTAATAAGGCAATCATGATTTCTACTAAACTGAAACCCAATTGCTTATTCATATCTGGAAACGAGTGATAAAACTTAAGTCTGTTATACCATCATGATTATCATCCCAAGACACCGTAATGGTATAAACATTAGCGGCAACTGTTACACTAGGCGTACCGCTGGGCAAGGTAGTGTTCACGGCAAGATTCCATTTATACAAATCATTCTGTGCCATTTGTGCAGTGGTACAGCCTAGGGTATTTTCACAGTTAACGATTTGCGTAGCTGGGCCAGTGATATAAGTGACGATACCTGGAATATTGGCACGCATACGATCCGCTAAATCATAAGCCAATTCAGTCGCTAGACTCCGGTTGTAAGCACTTTGAGCATTTCTTAGGCTACTAGCTTGTAAAGCAGCCAAACCCAACAAACCAACTGCCAAGACTAGCATAGCTATTAATACTTCAATTAAAGTAAATCCTGTATTTTTGTTCACGACATAACTTTTAACATTAATTATGGGCAAGATACTGTACTGCCAGGTGGCGAAATATGGGCTCGACCCACACCATCAATAACAATAGACCGAGAGGTAGTCATATCGGTACCATTACACAATCTAAAAGTATCTCCAACAGTGACGTAACTTAAACCATTTGGAAAATAAGCCGCCGCTTTATTATATGAACTATTACCAGTCGTTAAAGTATAGCCACTAGCTAAGCTAGGATAGACCCTCAATAGACAATCCTCAGTTGGCGCACCAATGGCGCTGGTAGTGCATAAGTTATCTGGGGGGTTATAAGTTTGATCACCATTGATATCTACAAACACCTTCCAACCGCTTTCCCAATGTGTTAATGCGCCATTATGACTAACGGTTACTTGTATGCCTCGCCTAATCGCCTCACTACGCGCCAAATTTAAAGCGCCCACCAAATCATTAGCATAACTGGTTAAACGACTACGAGTGAGTGTTGAATTAAAACTGGGAATGGCGATGCTCATCAATATGCTTGCTATAGCGATAGTCATGACCAACTCTATCATTGTAAAACCTTGAATTTTAAATGAGTGCTTAGACATAGCCTGCAATGTAATTTCTTAAGTGTTTTACGGAAGATTGAAGCCCAACAGCGTTAAACTTTTTTGATTGAGGTTATAGATTATAGAAAACCCATAGACCGCACAATGAGTAGAAATACGCATAACATATGCTTATGCTAACAAATTTAAGGGTAAATGAGCTGATAAATGATTGCCTAACTACTGAGAGATGTAGGGTGGATAAACAGGTTTATTGTTTGCCCACCCTACCGAAATAAACATTAAGCATTAAGCGTTGCCGACCTGAGTGACTTTGTTTTTGGAATAAAAACTCATGAGTTTTAACTCCGCATAGTAGATGTAGGCTTTAATAAGCCCCCACCAAGCGTAGCGTGTGGTGGCGTTTCCGGCACAGGTTCAGTGCCTGTGACGGAAACGCTTTACTCGCTGTCGCTCGAAAAGACTTATTACGGCCTACTACTGCTTTTGCAGTTTTAAAAGGCAATAGCTTAAGCCAATGTTTTAAGCTAGCCAACCCCAATGAACAACTAACAATAAAACTCCGCCTGCGAATACGCCAGCCAGTACATCATCAATCATAATACCGAAACCACCTTGCACATGTTGATCTAACCATTTAATAGGCCAAGGTTTAACGATATCGAAAAGTCTAAATAAAACAAATCCAGCCAATGCTGTTTGCCAGCTAAAAGGCACTAGCCATAAGGTGATCAAATAACCCGCCACTTCATCCCAAACTATACCGCCAAAGTCATGCTCACCTAATTTATCTGCCGCCTGACCACAGATCCAGATACCTACCAAGGTAGCAATAATAGTTAACAAACTATAAATAGGTAAGCCCGTTAAAACTAATAACAGATAAACTGGAATAGCAGCTACGGTGCCGCAAGTACCAGGAGCTTTTTTAGCTAAACCAGAACCAAAACCGAAAGCCAAAAACAACACTGGATCAGTCATGATTTGTTTAGGCGTTAGCTTATTTTTACCATAGTGGGAGTTAAGAAAAATGCTCATAACCTTTACTTGTTAAGGATTGTAATTGACCTGATTTATACAGGCGTAAACCGGACAAAGCTTCAATAACACCTATCTTTGTACACGGTATGGTCAGCAATTTAACTTTTTCTGGACTGACCGTAAAGCATAATTCATAGTCATCACCCGCAATCAAAGGCAGTGACCAATCACCGGCCTCATTAATATAGCTTTTAACTGCTTCTGACAAGGGCAGCGACTCCCAATGTAAACTAGCACCCACCTGACTTTGTTCTAAGATATGACCTAAATCAGCGAGCAATCCATCTGAAATATCAATACAGGCATTAGCAATATCCAGTAAAGCTAAACCAGTTTGTACTTGAGGATTAGGCTGATTAAAACGCGCCAAGGCCGTTTCAGTATGAGCCTGACTACAGTTGTAACCTTGTTTGATTTTTAAGCCTAAGCCGGCATCACCCAAACAGCCTGTCATATAAATAAAATCTCCAGGCTGTGCAGTTGAGCGCCTGAGTCCCTTGCCTTTAGGGACTAAACCCAAAGCTTGCACCGTCAGCGTTAAATGTCCAGAGGTCGTATCGCCACCTATTAAATCCACCGAATACTGCTCTGCTAAGCCTAAAAAACCTTTAGAGAAAGCTGTCAACCAATCCTCATTAACTTTTGGCAAAGTTAATGCTAAGGTAACAGAAAGTGGCTGTGCGCCCATACTGGCCAGATCGCTTAAATTAACCGCTAACAATTTATGCCCTAACTGTTCTGGATCAGCATCGGCAAAAAAATGTACGTTTTCAACCATAGTATCAGTGGTAATTGCTAACTGATAACCGTCTGGTACCGACAACAAAGCGCAATCATCACCAATACCTAAGTTTGTTTGAGGATTTTTTACCCGTTGCTGGGTGAAGAAACGCTGGATGAGGGGAAATTCAGTTAATGGTTGCATGCGCCTATTAAATTAAGGTTTTTTGTAGGTCGGGTTAGCGATAGCGTAACCCGACGCAATGGACTACTGTTGCTTTGAAACACCGTAGGGACAGGTCAAGACCTGTCCAGTGTGCCTAATGAGACCGAAAGGTTGGGTAACGCTCAATGCCCACCGTTTATATCGACACTACGAAATGTCGGGTTACGCTATCGCTAACCCGACCTACGTGTTTTCATGGTTCCCACACAGAGCGTGGGAACGATAAAGCCTATCATTTAGCAGCTTGCATCTTAGCTTTAATTTCTAAAGCACGAATCTTCTGTGCTAATTTATCCAAGATACCATTGACATATTTATGACTGCCATCAGCACCAAAATATTTAGCCAGATTAATCCCTTCATTTAAGATTACCCGATAAGGCATATCTAAACGATGTAATAACTCGAATGCACCGATTCTTAATATCGCACGTTCAACTGGATCAACCATATCCACAGGTCGATCAACAAACTCATTCAAGGCTTCATCAATGACCGTTAAATTTTTGGGTACGCCATGAAATAGCTCAGTAAAATAACTTTTCTGTACATCTTTAAAACGCTCATCTTCTGCAAACTGACGTTCAATTTCAACTAAACTTTGCCCAGTCATTTGCCATTGGTATAAAGCTTGAACGGCTGCTTTGCGGGCATTGGTACGCGTTTGACTCATTAGGCTTCCAAATTAGCAAATAAACTCACCATTTCTATGGCCGACATCGCAGCTTCAGCACCTTTATTACCTGCTTTGGTACCTGCACGCTCTATGGCTTGCTCTATACTGTCAACGGTTAATACACCAAAACTGACTGGCACATTATATTGCAATGAAACCGTCGCCAAGCCTTTAACACATTCACCAGCCACATATTCAAAATGAGGCGTGCCTCCACGTATGACTGCACCTAAAGCGATAATTGCATCGTATTTTTTAGTGGCTGCAATACGTTGCACGACCATTGGCAATTCAAATGCACCCGGCGCTTTAACTAAATCAATATTGGCTTTATCTGCGCCATGACGCACAAGCGCATCAATAGCACCGCCTTCTAATTGTTCAACAATAAAACTGTTAAAACGAGATGCAACGATACAAAACTTACCGCCTTGTACTAATAAATTTCCTTCAATCACTTTTATAGCTGACATTTTCTTTCTCTACTTTAAATTACAATGACTAGTAATTATTCAGTCCCCCCTCTTTGTTGAGAGGGGCTAGGGGAGATTTTATTAAAATCCCCCCCTCAATCGCCCTTTTCAAAGGGGGGAGGTGAATAATTACAATACTATATTAAAACACTGGTTATTATTAACCAACGTGCTCTGACACTTCTAAATCAAATCCTGACAAACCCACATATTTTTTCTGAGTACCTAGCACTTTAAGTTTATGCACACCTAAATCAGCTAAAATTCTTGCACCAGTTCCAGTAGTACGCCAATCAGTTGCAAGCTTTGCCTGATTTTGGCTTAGCACACCGTTATCTTCTAATTGGTATTGATGTATTAATTCTACCAATGATTTATTGTCTTCACTTTGCCTAATCACGACCAAAACGCCACACCCCGCTTCTGCAATTTTTTGCATAGCCTCACGAATAGAAATGCTGCAATCGTTACGTTTCGATGAAAACACATCATCCAACAAGTTCTTTGCATGTACTCTAACTAAAACCGGTGTATCACCAGACACATTGCCCATGACCAAGGCTAAATGGACGTTATTGTCGTTTTTATCCTGATAAGCATAAAGTCGAAAATCACCAAATTCAGTAGGGAAAGCACACTCACTAATGCGCTCTAAAGTGTTCTCATGCTGAATACGATAATGGATCAAATCAGCAATGGTGCCCATTTTAAGATTATGCTCTTTAGCAAATATTTCCAGATCAGGGCGTCTGGCCATAGTGCCATCTTCATTAAGAATTTCAACTATCACCGCCGAAGGATCAACGCCAGCTAACCTAGCAAAATCACATCCCGCTTCAGTATGCCCTGCCCGACTCAAAACGCCACCCGCTTTAGCCATTAAAGGGAATATATGTCCTGGTTGCACTAAATCTTCGGCTTTTGCATTTGCAGCAACCGCACATTGCACTGTTCTCGCTCTATCTGCAGCTGAAATACCGGTAGTTACACCCGTAGCGGCTTCAATAGAAACGGTGAAATTAGTGGAATGAGCCGTTTTGTTTTCATTTGTCATTAACGGCAAACGTAATTGCTGACAACGCTCACTGGTTAAGGTTAAACAAATCAAGCCACGACCATAACGCGCCATAAAGTTAATATCTTCTGGACGAGTAAAGGCAGCAGCCATCAATAAGTCGCCTTCGTTTTCACGATCTTCATCATCCATAATGATGACCATTTTGCCTAAACGTAAATCGTCTATGATTTCTTCAATTGTATTCATTAACCCAAAAATCCACTTTTATGTAATAAATCGATAGTGACACCACCGCCATACTCAACAGCTGCCGCTTCACCTTGTATTAGTCGCTCCATATAACGCGCCAACATATCTACTTCTAAGTTTACAAAAGTACCGGTCGTTGCAGTACCCAAGGTAGTTTCAGTTAGGGTATGAGGCACAACATTTACACTNAAGGCTGCACCACTCACTTCATTAACCGTTAAGCTAATGCCATTAATACAAATGGAACCCTTTTGAGCAATATATTTTGCCAACGAATCGGGCGCTTTAATTTTAAAACGAAACGAACGACCATCCGCTTTTCTTTCAACTATTTCACCGACACCATCGACATGACCGCTAACGATATGTCCACCCATACGTGTAGTAGGTGTTAAAGCGAGCTCTAAATTAACGGGTGCTCCGACAACCAAGGTATTAATAAGCGTCTTATTCAAGGTTTCATTAGAAACATCCGCGCAGAAATAATGTGCTCCTAACTCGACAGCCGTTAAACAAACACCATTAACAGCAATACTGTCACCTAATGCCACATCAGCCATCGATAATTTACCCGTATTTATTTTAATACGACAATCGCCAGCTCTACGCTCGATGGCAGCGATGTTTCCAATTGCTAAAATGATGCCTGTAAACATTTATATTCCCTTAAGGTCGAGTCAGGGTTAATTTTAAATCAGGCCCGATAGCCCTGACATCTTGAAAACGTAAAGTCTTTTTATCAGCCATACTTTGTAAAGTCGGCATAGAAAATAAACCACGACCTTGATCACCCAACACACAGGGTGCCATATAAATGATCCATTCATCGACTAAATCTTCGGCCAATAAAGCAGCATTTAATATAGAACCCGCTTCAACCAATACTTCGTTAATCTGCTGCTCCGCTAAAAAACTCAGCACAACCTGTAAATCAAGCTGACCGTTGTTATCAGCTAAGGTATAAACTTCAAAACCTTCTGCCTGCAAGGCCTGCCTTTTAATGACGTCAGATGAGCAGGTTAAAATCAAACTACGTCCTGCTAGTTTTGCCATTTGCGCAGTCACAGGCATGTTTAAATTTGAATCCAACACCACTCGGACAGGCTGCTCAACTGCCTCATCAATTCGCGCTGTTAAAGCAGGATCATCAGCAAGTACGGTATTGATGCCTGTTAATATCGCTGAGCTTTCTGCTCGTATTTGATGCACATCGGCTCTGGCGGCTTGAGAGGTAATCCACTTACTTTCACCCGATGCCATTGCCGTGCGTCCATCTAAACTCATCGCTAACTTACTACGAACAAAAGGCCTTTGTTCTGTCATACGCTTAATAAAGCCACGATTAAGTAAGCTAGCATCGGCTTCTAAGACACCACAAACCACCTCTATACCTGCCGCCTTTAGCTGCTCTAAACCACGTCCTGATACTAGAGGATTGGGGTCTTGCATAGCGGCGACTACTCGAGATATACCTGCGTTAATCAGCGCATCACAACAAGGGGGTGTTTTACCTTGATGACTACAGGGCTCTAAAGTCACATAAGCAGTAGCACCTTGTGCAGTAACTGCATTATTTAAGGCCATAATTTCAGCATGTGCCTGCCCTGCTTTAACATGAAAACCTTCACCCATTATCACGCCATCTTTAACTAAAACACAGCCTACACGGGGATTAGGATCGGTACTAAAGCGTCCCAACCTAGCCAGTTGCAAAGCTTTAGCCATATAAAAAGCATCTTGATAAAAAACATCTTGGGCTAACATTATTTTTTCTTTAAATCTTCAATCATGTCAGTGAACTCACTGACATCCTGAAAACTGCGATACACCGAAGCAAAACGCACATAAGCAACATGATCTAATAACTTTAATTCCTTCATGATGTTTTCACCCAACTCCTGAGTTGATATTTCATGATCACCCTTTAACATTAAGGTTTTTTTAATGTTATGTAGCGCCATTTCAATGGCATCACTGTTAACGGGTCTTTTTTCTAAAGCCTTAAGCATGCCTGAACGTAACTTAGTTTCGTCAAAAGCGACTCGCGTACCATCACGCTTAATAATTCGAGGCATGTTCAGTTCTGCCATTTCAAAAGTATTAAAACGCTCTTTGCAAACAGCGCACTCACGTCGACGCCGAACTTGATCGCCCTCGCTAATCAACCTAGAATCAAGTACCCGAGTATCTTGGGCCGCACAAAATGGACATCGCATAACAGTAAATCACTCTATTTAAATACCGAGAACGGTCTTTAAATTTAAAAACCGATGATTTTATAACATTTCCATAGGTTTATGGATTTTATTTTTAGCGTCAGTATCACATTGTTTGTGACAAGTCACTGCCTGTCTCTACGCTGTTATGAGTTACTGTTGTTACGCAGCCATTCTGCGGTTTAAAGAAAACAAATAATGAGATCACTATCGCGACAATTTATTCAATCGGGTTATCGCACCCGAAGGCGAGATACTTTATTTTGCGCCGCCAAAAGAAAGTATCCAAAGAAAAGGCGGCTCGATTGCTGCTACTTCCTGCGCTCCTCGGTTTTGCCTCTGGTCGGTAGCATAGGTTATCTACACAAGTTTCTCATCGGCGTGGAAACGATAAAAAAACACCGTAGGGGCGTATGAGACTGTGAAAGTATTCTTTTTATTCCCCTCTTTAGCAAAGAGGGGTTAGGGGAGATTTGATCTATTAAAAAATTATTATTAAATATCAATAATCTATGACTTAATAAAATCCCCCTCGATCCGCCTTTTACACAGGAGGAAGCTAAAGTCATAATACTTTCACAGTCTCGTATGCATACGCCCAACATTGAAAGTCTATATGTTATAGAGCTTATTTTATAAGAGCGTATGCAATACGCCCCTACCATCTTCACCACAATGTTATCGTTCTTGCGTGGGAATGCTAACAATTATTTGTGTAGATACCTATGGGTCGAGAGAGGGCTTACTGCCCTCCTACCGACGCGAGGCATCCATGCCGCACCCTAAGGGCTAAACCCAACGAAACTTGCGGTACTCGGCGCGGCAAACGAGAGTAAAGCGCAGTTACTGCGTAACGTCAGTGAGTTATTTCAATTATTCAGTCAACATGATCTGGTGTCACCACAAATATGTGTAGGACTTGGTCTAATCTTTGGTCAATTTAAGCTCTGCTTCTCGGTATTTTTCTGAACAAAACAAAGCGACTTCGCTGGGTAAAACTGGGCCTGGGGCAGTTTTGTCCCAGTCTAAAGTCTCTAAGTAATCACGTATGTATTGCTTATCAAAACTAGGTGGACTAATGCCTATTTGATATTGTTCCGCAGGCCAAAATCTTGAGGAATCAGGGGTTAAGGCTTCATCAATTAAGCATAAGACCCCGTTTTCATCGATACCGAATTCAAACTTAGTATCAGCAATAATAATGCCTCTCTCTTTGGCAAATTCGGCGGCTATTTTATACAACTTCAAACTAGCATCACGGACTTGCTCGGCTAAATCTTGACCTAATAGACTAACGGTTTGCTCAAAGCTTACATTCTCATCATGTTGATCAACGGCAGCTTTAGTTGATGGTGTATAGATCGCTTCAGGCAATTGCTGGGCCTGTTGTAATCCAGCCGGCAATTTAATGCCGCAGATTTCACCTGTTACTTGATAATCTTTCCAGCCTGAACCAATTAAGTAACCCCGCACAATGGCTTCTACTGGAAGGGGTTTTAATAACTTAACTACGATAGCACGACCTTCTATTTGTGCACGCTCTGCTTCATCAGGGACAGCCTGTTCTAATGTAATATCTGATAAATGATTAGGCATAATTGTTTTCAATTTATCAAACCAGAAATTGGATATACGCGTTAAAACACGACCTTTACCAGGAATAGGATCTGGTAAGACCACATCAAAAGCAGAAAGCCGATCTGTCGTTACAATGAGCATATGCTTTTCATCGATATCGTAAATATCACGGACTTTTCCGCGAGCACGAAGTTTTAAAGAGGTTAATGCTGATTCGTATAGAGCTTCTGGAGCGGTCATAAAATACTCGTAAGGTTTAAAAGGGTTAATGTGATAATTTTAGCATTAATGTTGATAATTTGAATGCCGATGTCGGTTAGAGCAATATATAACGCGGCGAATTTGTCGCCCCTACAGCCGAAACATTTTTTCTAATCCTTAAAACTGTGGGCAAATACTGAGGT
>TBL_comb47_HYPODRAFT_10002515_pt1 | contig 22562 bp, 14 predicted proteins | sample TroBogypolimnion_40_FD_10682 | JGI IMG/M metagenome (IMG submission 10682)
TCTGCCCCGGCATATGCCCTGGTATATAAAAGCAAACCTAACCACTTTGCAAGAGTGGACAGGGGTCGTTTTCTCTGCTTGACACCTGACAACCATATCAGGGTGGGCACTCCGTGCCCACGCGGCATCCGCGCGGCCCACCCTACTACGGCATGTGACTCAAAAAGCTTGCGATTACCAGCAACTACCATATAATGGTAGGTGATCAGGGAGGTGTAACTATGCAAAAAAACACCAGCTTCATTTTGGGTGAGCACTACGAACGTTTTCTTGATGAGCAGGTTCAGAGCGGTCGTTACGGGTCAAAAAGCGAAATTTTGAGGGCTGGCCTGCGGATGCTTGAAGAACATGAGACCAAGCTTGCAGCTTTAAGGCATGCCCTTATTGAAGGAGAAGAGAGCGGCACCGTCGATTACGATTTTAAGTACATCATGGATGAACTTGACAGTGAGATTTTATAATGAAGGTCAGAACCATAATCACACTCGAAGCAAGAAGGGACATCAAAGAAATCGGCAGATTTACATTTCAGAACTGGGGATTAGAGCAGAAGAACAAGTATCTTGGGCTCATAAACAAATGCATAGAAAAAATAGCAAGAGGTGAGGTTAAAGGCATTGACTGTCATGAAATCAGAACGAATTACCGTAAACAGTTGGTAGGAAGGCATTTTATATATTACAAATGGACTTCTAGTGCCGAAGTCCAAATTACTCGTGTACTTCACGAGAGGATGGATGTTGATACTAATATGCCTGCCCAGCATAACGGCATCCGCGCTGTGACGACAAACCAGACCTAAAAAAAAGGCCCTTCCGGAATTCCGGAAGGGCCTTTTTTGCTTTACATGCCGGTCCAGGCAGCGACCCGCTGCCGGGTACTAGAAGGTGTTGCCGGTTCCGCCGGTGTTGCCACCGGTCGCGCCAGTCGTACCGTTAGAGCCGTTAACGGGCACGGTGATCGGCGTCACCACCGGGATTGCCGGCGGGTTGTAAACGGTCTGCGGAACCATCAATATTTGTAATTCAGGTCGATCTTAAGCACCTGGTTGCTCCGATTCACCCCGCCCACGAGATCGAAATTGTGAATCATTTCCAAGCCGTACATGCAGTTGACGTCGACATCGCGGTAGATCGGCAGATTCCAGAATCCGCGCACGGCGTTGAGGGATTCCATAGCCTGAGCATTCACCCTCCCCTCCTGCCCCCGATCGGTATGGTAGTACTCGAGGGCAAGGTTATTGCGCGCCGAGAACCAGTGGCTGTAACGGGTGAAGAACTCGAGGACTCCCCCGCCCTGGGAATCGCCGAACGGCATGCCGTGATACACGTACCCTTCAGGGAACTTCCCGTCGGTGTAAAGCTTGGGGTTACCATAGAAGAACTCGAAGCGGAAGTCGTTTCTCCCGTCGTTGGTCAACCGCGGGATGTAGAAGCCCGCCACATAGCTCTCCACGATCGGCCAGAAGAGGGCCGAGTCGGAGCCGCTGTAGTCGACGTACACCTCGGTATTGCGCAGCCAGGGAATGCGGAAGCGGAGGTCGATGCCTGCAGTGCTGGCATTGTGGTTGGTATAGCCACCGCCGAAGATCTCGTCTTGCAGGGAGGAGCTCCCGGTGAACCCCGGTCCACCCTCCATCCGCATGAAGTGGACCCCCCATTCGAACCAGTCCCTCGGCTTAAAGGCGAGCTTGAAGGCGTAGAAATAGGGGTGCCGCATTTCGACGCCGCTGCCGGTCGCGTCGAGACGGGAGTAGATCAGGCTGTACTTGGTATCTCCCAGATATTTCTTCACGAAAGCGACATCGATCGGCTCCGGGCTGGAGAGCTTGACCTCGTCGAAGTTTTTTGCGTTGTTGGTCAGGGTGGTAGCCCCCCGGTAGCCAGGTCCGAACCAGTTATCGTCCCTTCCTACTTCCAGCTCGAGACCGCCTCCTCCAATCTTGCCATATACCTGCTGCAGGAGCACCGTCGAGTCGGAGTTAACCAGGGCGAGCGGTTCGACGAAGAGGGAGGCCTTGTCCTTGAAGAACCCTTCCATGCCGAATCGGAGTTCGCCGTTACTGCCGCGCCGATAGACGGTTCCCTCGTTGTTCTCCAGCATCGGCGTCCCTTCGGTACCCGACTGGTGCCCGATCCCCCCGTCGCCGGGGCGCAGGTTGCCGCCGATGAAGCCGAAGGCCGATTGGTTTCCACTGATGTAGATCGGCCTGTCGTAACCGCGCGCTACACCGTCGAGGTAGACATAGCGGAGTTTCGCTTCGGATAGCGGATTGTAGTCGAAGGTAGGCGCCTTGCTCGACTCATCCCGCAGGGTAATTTCGCGAGGAACCGCCTTCCGCACCTGCTCGATCAGGTCCTCGGCAAAAGGCGGGGTTTCGTCGCCGAGCTTGGCGAGGTTTGCCTCGGCCTCAGCCAGGAGCCGCGCGACCTCGGACTTCGAATAGGGGCGTATGGTCTTCACGTCCGAGGTGATGAGCCCCAAGCCGACTAGTTTTTCCAGATAGTAGTAGGTCGGGCTGTCGAGGGGGATGTTGTTGGAGGCGAGCGCGAAGGCTTGCTGGGGGGAGAAAAGGAGCAACAGCAGAACTACGGAAAAAAGACTGCACGGGAATTTTCGATTGTACACACAGCACCCACGATCATGTTATTTAACGCCCAGCCTTAATGAGGCTGCTCAATACCACAGAGCGCTTTCAGTTGCCGCTGTTTTAACTCGCTTGCGCACAGTCAACGGCTCCAGAACGCAGACACTGAGATCACGGCTGAGTACAAAACGAAAGAGGTGAAGGACGGCTTAACCGCCGCCCATGTGGCTTGATATACTCCGGCAGTTTTTATCACACATCACACATCACACGTCAGGCCTCTGTCAGCACGCGCCTTCCCTGAAGAACACAACTTTCAGGGTGCGCAGGATAAGCCGGATGTCGGTGGCGAAGCTCCAGGTATCTATGTACTCGAGGTCAAGCCGCACGACCTCGTCGAAGTCGGTGATGCTGTTCCTGCCGCTCACCTGCCAGAGCCCCGTGAGTCCCGGCTTCATGCAGATCCTCTTGCGCTGCCAGTTCTGGTACCCCCTCACTTCTGCCGGAGTCGGCGGCCTGGTGCCGACCAGGCTCATTTCACCCATGAGCACATTCCAAAACTGCGGCAATTCGTCCAGGCTCGCCTTCCGGAGAAAGGCCCCGACCCTGGTGACCCGCGGGTCGTTCTTCATCTTGAAGATCGCGCCTTCCATTTCGTTTAGGTGCATGAGCTCCTGCTTGCGCGCCTCCGCGTCCTGGTACATGGAGCGGAACTTCCAGCAGGTGAAGGTCCGGCCGTTCTCCCGCACCCTGGTCTGGCCAAAGAGCAGCGGCCCGGGGGACTCGAGCTTGACGACGATTGCGATGAACGGGAGTAGGCACGCGGTGATGGCCAAACCGACGCAGGAGCCGGCGATATCAAGGCAGCGCTTGTAGAAGAGCTGGTTCGGGTCCACCGAGACGGAGCGGAAGGTCAAAAGCGGCACTTCGCCGTGCAGCATGCCGAGCTCCTTCCTCCCCTCGAAGCGATAAAAGAGGTTCAGCACGGTCCGGGACGTGATCCCCATCTCGTCCAGCTTGGCGATGTAGCCGCCGATCTCGAAGCGCGACTCCTCCTTGGAGTCGCAAAAGATCACCTCGTCCACCGTGTGCGCTTTGCAGATGTCCACCATGTCGTGCAGAGAGCCGATGACGGTGTGCCCTTTAAGCGGCTGCAGGTCGTGCTTGTGCTGGGTGTGCAGCAGGCCGACCACCTTCAGACCCCACCCCTTGTTGCGATCCAGGATGTCGATGATGCGCAGGGCGCTCTCGCCGGTGCCGACCAAAAGAATGTTGCGGTAGTTGTACCCTTCCAGGCGCAAAAGGCGCAGCGCGAGGCGCACCAGGAACTGCTCTGCCAGCAGCATGAGGAAAGACAAAACCAGGAAGGCGCCGAAGAAGCTTCTGCTGAAGCCGTGCGGCTCGAAGAGATAGATAGTGGAGGCGGTCAGCACGCCGCCGATGGCGGTGACCTTGACAAGCGACACAAGAATGGACCAGGGAGAACTCAGCCGCTGGGAATCGTAGAACCCGTAGCGCTCCAGCAGGAAGAGCCAGACGGGAACCACGGCGAGCAGCACCCAGGTGTAATCATCGAGATCCCCCAGGCCGCCAAACTGCACCCTCAGGTTGAAGGAGACCAGAAATGCCGCGACGACCAGCGCCGCATCGGAGACGATATTGGCCTTCTTTAAAACGCTCGCGCGCTGCTTTAACATGGATCCCCTCCTGCCATGCCGCCAATTGGCGGCCATTTCACTGTGGAGCGGGTTGAAAAGGTTCAACCGATAGCTCCACGCATATTTTGAATCTTATACACTAATCCTGACAGCCATTCAAGAGTTTTAAGGTACGCTCACTCTATTTTTTGCGCTAAAACGAATATTTAGCGTAACTGTCACATTTAATTTCTGAATGTAATGCATGCACCCTGACAGCATGAGGCGCCCTTTGCCATCCTATACTCCGAAATAATATTTCTCTATACAGAGACATGAACGCAGTGAGACTAATTATTCCCCACTAACAATCGTTCATTCGAAGCCTTTGCCGGTTGAGCTGCTTGAACCGACCTGTACCATCCCTGCCGTTTCGTCAGTCTCTTGAAGGCAGGAGTAGCGCCCGAGAAAGCACCACGTCGGAACCGGTCGGGGAGAACCGAACCCGGATTCGGAGCATCCTTGCAATGCCCTGGCACCGGAGGCGCGGGTGTGTTGCCCGAAATCCATCAAACTGATGACATGATGACAACCCGGTACAATCCGTTATTTCACGTATTTGCCACCCGTAACTACCGTTTATGGCTATTTTCTCGGCACCCCTTCCGGCCCGACCTGCCGCCCGCCATAACATTTTTATGTTATAAAACAGCCAGTTGCGGCAAAATACCTGCAAAAGCAAAATCATTACTGGAATAACGTGCACAAAGAGTGCCGCATCTTTGATAAAACACTCATACCCAGGTATTTTCGGTGTTAAGTAGAGCCAGCAGAGTGCAACGGATATGTCAGTTAGGCTCGACACCTCGTGCCTTGCACGGCCCTCCAAAGGTGCCACTGAGAAACCTCTTGCTCGCTTACCTTGACAATCAGTTGGAGTTCTTATCTGCCCACGCGCTCAATCTCTTCAAGTTGCCATAGGCAGTTAGTAATGTGAGCCGAGTGCCGGGACCTGACTCAGAGGCCCGACAAAAAAACCCCGTTTCCCTTACAGTCGCAAGACCAGAAGGGAAGCGGAGCTCTTTGTTGCATCTCTACTACGTATGAATCAAGCCGCGGCCTGCCGGTGACCCTGCTGCAAACCTCGACCCTTAGGGATACCTATCGCCATTAGCCATTCGCCCGCAGTTCCCTCTCGGCGAGAAGAAGGTCGGCGTCCGTCATCATCTCGACCAACTCGGTGAAACTGGTACTGGGCTCCCAGCCAAGCGCCGCCTTGGCCTTGGCGGGGTCGCCGAGCAGCAGGTCGACCTCGGCGGGACGAAAGTAGCGGGCATCGATCTCGATGACAACTTTTCCGCTTTTTTCATCGACACCCTTTTCCTGAACACCTTCCCCCTGCCAAACAAGGGACATGCCGAGGCGGGCGAACACGAGCTGCGCGAATTCGCGCACGCTATGGGTCTCACCTGTGGCGATCACGTAGTCGTCCGGTTCCGGCGCCTGCAGCATGCGCCACATCCCCTCGACGTAATCTCCCGCGAATCCCCAGTCTCGCATCGCATCGATATTGCCCAGAAACAGCGTTCTCTGCAGGCCCAGTTTGATCCTCGCGGCAGCCCTGGTGATCTTGCGGGTCACGAAGGTCTCCCCGCGACGCGGCGATTCGTGATTGAAAAGGATGCCATTGCAAGCGAACATGGCGTAGCTTTCGCGGTAGTTGAGAGTGATGTAGAAAGCGTAAGCCTTGGCGCAAGCATACGGGGACCGCGGGTAAAATGGCGTGGTCTCCTTTTGCGGTGTTTCCACCACCTTGCCGTAGAGCTCTGAGGAGGAAGCCTGATAAAAACGGGTATCGATGCCCGTCTCGCGGATGCCCTCAAGGATCCTGACCGCTCCGAGTCCATCCACCTCGCCAGTGTATTCCGGGATGTCGAATGAGACCCTGACGTGGCTTTGGGCGCCTAGGTTGTAGATCTCATCCGGGCGGATTTCGCGGAGCAGACGGTTAATGGAACTGGCATCGTTTAAATCGCCATAGTGCAGCAAAAGCCGCGTGTCAGCTTCGTGTGGATCGCGGTAAACATGGTTGATGCGACCGGTGTTGAAGGACGAGGAGCGGCGAATCATGCCGTGGACCTGGTACCCCTTCGAGAGGAGAAGTTCCGCAAGGTACGAGCCATCCTGACCCGTAATGCCGGTGATAAGTGCCTTTTTCATGCTGCCTCCTGATGATGTCAACTTTGCGGGGTTTCAGTATATTACTCTCAACTAATCCAGCGACCATACTCAAACGCCCGTTCCACATGACAACGATGGCTGAGCCGTACCGAATAACGGATTCACCTTACTGGGTGGATCTCTCGCTGTGAGCTAAGAAAACCAGGCTGCTTATAACATTCGTGCGGTTCAACGCAAGATCTTTCGTCGGCATCAGGATAACAGCCAAACTATTGATCATGCGTTTGCAAAGGAAGCACAGGTCTCGATAGAAAGCCAGGCAATTGTTCTATGCAGTGGCGGGATATCAAACTGTCGTACTTATTTCGTTTCTCCGTGGCTGCCCCACTCCCCGAAATTCCCATTGGCTTCCAAGCTGCAACGCCAAGCAGCGCGCCACCAGCCTGCGGCGCCCCTCCCACAGCGATAGTTGCCCGATTTCGACAATCTAATGAAATATGGCATGACGCAGTTTTAATCGTGATTTCACGTAATTACTGAGCATACCTTCTATTAGCAACTTTTTTTTTGCAACCTTCCTCCTGGCAGGCCATAAACTGAATTTCACGATTATGACCGGCATAACGGTGACTTACCACTTCATCCCGGGCATGGCACATTTGTTGTAGAGCTTCGCAGGCAGGACGCCGCTGCTCGGGGCTGCGAGAACCCTCGGCTATTCCACTTAGCATAAACTAATTAATCAATTACCTGGCAGAGCTAAGCGCCAACAAACACAAGCACATTACCCGTTCCTACAGCTACCACACAGCGGATAATTATCACCCAGACCAACCAGGGAGTACTGATGAAGCTAGCAACAATTTGTCTTTTAGGATTCAGCTTGATGGCCACCCAGGTGCAGGCCGAAGAACCCCAGCCGCTTACCAGCCAGAATGACATGCTCAATTACAGCATCGGGGTGGAGACCGGGAGGAATCTGAAGAAGCAGGGAGTCGACGTCAATTTGGATCTGATGGTGCGCGGCATGAAGGACGGCCTCTCCGGCGAAAAGCCCCTGATACCTGAGAAAACGCTGCGCAAGATCATGAACGACCTGCAGGTCGAGTTACGGCGCACCCAGGCGCAGACCATGAGGAACCGCGCCGACGACAACAAGAAAAAGGGCGAGGCCTTCCTCGCATCCAACAAGAGCAAACCCGGAGTGGTGACACTCCCAAGCGGCCTGCAGTACCGGGTCATCAAGGAAGGTAACGGACCCAGGCCGCAGGATACCGACACCGTGCTCTGCAATTACCGGGGAACCTTCCTTAACGGCAGCGAGTTCGACAGCAGCCCGGAGGGCGCGCCGGCGAAGTTCACCATGCAGACCGTGGTCCCCGGCTTCAGGGAGGCCCTGAAACTCATGCAGACCGGATCCAAGTGGCAGGTGTTCATCCCCCCCCAGCTCGCCTACGGGCCACGGGGCGCCGGCAAGGACATCGGCCCCAACGAAACGCTGATTTTTGAAATGGAACTGGTGTCCCTCAAGTAAAAAAACACCCAAACCAAGCACCCGACGCGCAGGTTCCCGGCAAGGGACTGCAATAAACAGCAGATCAAAGGAAGCGAGAGATGATCAGACTAGTTATACCGGGACTATTACTGACGGCAATGACAGTCTATGCTGGTGAAGCCGTCATCACGGAGACACCGACCGGAATCAGGGTTGAGTATACCGGGACACAGGTTGACAAGGAGCCTGTCGCGCCGGCGGTCCAGGCCGCGGCGGGTACTGAAGCGAAGAGTCCCGCGCCACCAGCCAACCCCGGCCAGGTCGCCAGGGCCCGCTTCCTGGCGGCCCAGATCCAGCAACTGACGCAGGAGGCCAAAACGGCCCTGAAACTAACCGGAACCGAAAGCGATGAGGAACTGGCCGCCAAGAACGCACTCTCCGAGCAGAAGCAAAGCGCGGCGGATCGTTTCACAGCGGAATACACCAAGCTGACCGGCTCAGCCCCGCCGCCTCCCCCGCCCCCCCAGGCCGCGGACGCTGCGGCCGACACGCAGCAGTCGCCGTACATAAAGCAGCGCAACGATCGCGAAGAACGGATCCGAAGGACCAGGGAAGCACGCCGGGGCGCCGGTTCAGATACGACCCCGGCGCAATAGGGTGCGGCAAGCAGTCCGCTGAGACGGTCCATGGCGGCCCGGTCCAAGCTGGAGGAACTGTTTTACCAATACGAACCGTTATTAAATCTACCTAAAAGGAGGTGCTGATTCACAACTAACTTCGGGAAATCTGTACCAGCAGCATTTAATCTTATGAATGCAATGTGTAGCAAATGGTTGAATAACAAAGGAGAGCACTCTATGAAAAGACGCAGCTTGTTTAACGTCATGCGTCTGGCGCTGTTAATCGCATCCCTGCCGCTGGGCGCACAATTCGCCCACGCCGGTCCGGGCTTGGGTTACAGCACGGACATCAACGGGAATCCGGTTCAGGTACCCACCTTCTACGCCAACAGCGTCAGCATCCCAACCGATCCGGTAACCGGGCTCGGCGCACAGAACATGAGGAAGTTCATGGATGGGCTGCCGGGCCTCGGCTCCGCGCAAGCGAACAACCTGGGCCAGTATCTCCCCGTAGCGGTGCCCGAGAAATGGGTCAACGGCAACGGCGTCACCACCAACGACGACTACTATGAACTGGGCATCGTCGAGTACTCCGAGCGTATGCACAGCGACCTGCCCAAGGCGACCACCCTGCGCGGCTACGTGCAGCTTGAGACCCCCGGCCTGCTCGCTGCAGGCAAGAGCGCGCACATCGCCCTCAAGTACCCCAACGGCAACCCGATCCTGAACGGCGCCGGGGCCCAGATTTACGGCGTCGACAAGGCCCATTACCTGGGACCGATCATTGTCGCCACCCGCAACACCGCGGTGCGCGTCAAGTACTCCAACCTGCTCCCCACCGGCGGCTTCGCCAACGGCGTTCGTAACGGCGACCTGTTCCTGCCGGTCGACAAGACCCTGATGGGCGCGGGCCTGGGCCCCGACGGCATCAGCACCTACACCGAGAACCGTGCCGAGATCCACCTGCACGGCGGCGACAACCCCTGGATCTCAGACGGCACCCCGCACCAGTGGACGGTACCGGCAGGGGAAAACACCCCCTTAAAGACCGGCGCCTCCTTGGTAAACGTCCCCGACATGCCCGATCCGGGCCCGGGTTCCGGCACCCTGTACTACCCCAACGGCGACTCCGCGCGCCTGATGTTCTACCACGACCACGCAGCCGGCATTACCCGTCTCAACGTTTACGCAGGCGAGGCCGCAGGCTACCTGCTGACCGACCAGCCCGGCACCGGCGAGAATCTGCTGCCGCTCCCGTCAACCCAGATCCCCCTGGTCATCCAGGAGAAGACCTACGTACCCTCCGACATCGCAGTCCAGGACACCAAGTGGGACACCCTGCACTGGGGCCAGCCGGGCGATCTGTGGTACCCGCATGTCTACGAAATCAACCAGGATCCCAACTCCTTCGACGGCACCAACCCGGTGGGTCGCTGGGACTGGGGTCCCTATTTCTGGCCAGTCTACCCGGTAACTGAAGCTCTCCCCACCGGCATCTACGGCGACGCGACCATGACCCCGGAAGACTTCGGGGATACTCCCATCATCAACGGCACCGCTTACCCGGTCCTCAAGGTCGATCCCAAGGCCTACCGTCTGCGCATCCTCAACGCCAGCAACTCGCGCATGTTCAACCTCGGCCTCTACGTGGCGGATCCGACCGTTACGACCAACGACGGCCGGATCAACACCGAAGTAAGCATGGTCCCTTCGGCGCCCCCGACCAAGAGCTCGATCCCGCGCGCCTGCAAGACGACCGACCCGATCAACCCGACCACCGGCCTGCAGGTCTCCGCAGCGCCTGAAACCATCCACGGCATCGTGGTTCCCGCCGGCACCACCTGCTGGCCCGCCAGCTGGCCGACCGACGGCAGGGACGGCGGCGTGCCGGACCCGGCCGCTGCAGGCCCCAAAATGATCCAGATCGGCACTGAAGGCGGCTTGCTCCCCAACGCGGTAGTGATCCCCTCCAACCCGACCAACTACGAGTACATGCGCCGCAGCGTAACCGTCCTCAACGTCTCCGACCATGGCCTGTTCCTGGGGAGCGCCGAGCGCGCCGACGTCGTGGTGGACTTCTCGCAGTATGCCGGCAAGACCCTGATCCTGTACAACGACATGGCAGCCCCGGTACCGGCGTTCGACGCCCGTATCGATTACTACACCGACGCTCCGGATCAGACCGCATCCGGCGGCTGGTTCTCCACCCCTGCCGGCTACGGCCCCAACACCCGCACCATGATGCAGATCGTCGTGTCCGGCAGCACCAACGGCACGCCGTACAACGAAGCGGCCCTCATCAGCGCGCTGCCGGCAGTCTTCGCCTCCAGCCAGCCCAAGCCGGTCGTCGCTGAATCCGCCTTCAACACCGCGCTCGGCACCAGCTACACCGACACCTATGCCCGCATCTTCACCGGTTCGGCAAGCATGCACAACTTCACCTTCACCGCAGCGGACACCTTCAGCTACTACCCGGAAGGCTCCACCACCCTGACCACCGTTACCGCGGGCCAGACCGCCGTGGTACCGGTATTGAACAAAGCCATCCAGGAGCTCTTCGACCCGCGTGGCCGCATGAACGCGACCCTGGGTGTGGAAATCCCCTTCACCAACCAGAACGTCCAGACCACGGTTCCCCTGGGTTACATCGATCCGGTCACCGAGTCCATCTCCGACGGCGAGACCCAGATCTGGAAAATCACCCACAACGGCGTCGACACGCACCCGGTACACTTCCACCTGGTCAACGTGCAGGTCATCAACAGGATCGGCTGGGACGGCACCGTGAAGCCGCCCAACGATAACGAAGTCGGCTGGAAAGAAACCGTCAGGATGAACCCGCTGGAAGACGTCATCGTCGCAGTCCGGGCCAAGCAGCCCGTCCTCGGCGGCTTCGGCCTCCCGCACAGCGTGCGTCCGCTCGACCCGACGCAGGCAATCGGCGCCACCATGGGCTTCAGCAACCTCGACCCGCTCACGGGCAACGCCTTCACGACCGGTCCGGTCACCAACCAGATGACCGACTTCGGCTGGGAATACGTCTGGCACTGCCACATCCTGGGGCACGAAGAGAACGACTTCATGCGTCCCTTCGTCTTCCACATAACCGATACCGTTCCCGCCGCACCGGGGAACCTGGCCGTCGCGGCCGGTGGGGCCGTCGTCGGCACCAACAAGGTACTGAACAACCTGAGCTGGCTCGACCAGTCCAGCAACGAGCTCGGTTTCAAAGTTGAGCGCACCACGGTGACCGGTGGCAAACCTGGCACCTACTCCCTGATCGGCACCACCCTTGCCAACGCGACCAAGTTCGCCGATCAGTTCGCCGTTGCCGGGACCACCTACTCCTACCGGGTCTCCGCCTTCAACACGGCGGGTTCTGCCGCGGCCATCTTCTCCTTCGCAACTCCGCTGACCCTGACCGCTCCGGGATATGTCTCCGTCCCGGCAACCAACACCAACATCAACGGGATCCTGGTGAACTACGGGGCTTCCGCAGTAACGGGCGTCACCTACGTCATCCAGGTCTCCACCGCGGCCAACTTCGCAACCGTACTGGGCACCCAGTCGACGACCGCCGGTTCTTACACCTACGCCGGTCTAGTTAACGGTGTCTATTACTTCCGCGTCAAGGTAACCAAAGCCGGCTACATCGACAGCACCTGGGCCACCGCGGCTGCCCCCAGCAACCAGAACATCACCACTCCGAAAAACGGGTTCATCTCTGTCCCCGCCACGGTGACGAGTTCCACCGTCACCGCAACCTTCGGCGCCTCCGCGCTGGCAGGTGTGACCTACGTGGTTCAGGAATCCGCCAGTGCTACCTTCAACGTGGTAACCGCCACGGTGACCACCACCGCACTGACGGCGTCCTTCCCGGGTCACGTGAACGGGACCTTCTACTACCGGGTGAAAGCCACCTTCCCGGGTTACAACGACAGCGCCTGGACCACTTCCCCGGCGATCACCGTCAGCATCACCACCCCGGGCTCCGGCTTCATCTATGTCCACAGCTCGGTAGCGAAGAGCATCACTATCCAGTGGGGAGCTTCCTCTCTGGCCGGCGTGACCTACGTCCTGCAGCAGTCGAACAGCGCAGCGTTCACCTCGCCAACCCAGGTCACGACGACGGCAACTACCTACACCGTCAGCAATCTCGCTACGGGCAACTACTACTACAGGGTCAAGGCTACCTACCCTGGCTACAACGACAGCACCTGGCAGACCGCACCCGTTTTTGCGCTGCCATAACACTCAGCTGACATCTGAATAACTGCTTTACCATTGGAGGGGACCGCGTCTGGCACGCGGCCCCCTCTCTTTTTTCTCGGCAGATGCGGCGACGCTGCCCGGCCCTCCAGGGCGGCAGCGAGCGGGCCTGCACTGCCGGCAGGCCGGCGCCATGGTGGGACGCACAAATAACTTGACAGCGCGCGCCAACCAGTTTATCCCACTACAGATTGAAAACCTGTAATAAACATATATCATCCTTAAACCGTCACCTGTCGCCGCCGGGCACTGGCAGTTTCAAGGCGACTCCAGGTGCCACACAGATGCCGGCATCGGTACCTGTGTTACCGCCACCAGCGACCCAGCGTCCCTATGACTGCAGCCGCAGTACCCGATACGTCAACACCGCCAGGAAGAGGCGGCAACAAACAGCCGTGTGAGCCCATCACCTTAGCGAAGACTACGAGGTCCGACATGAAAAACATCCTAATCCTGCTGCTGCTGAGCGCCGCACCGTCTTGGGCCAGTTCCTATCCCGCGCTGGAACATGCCAACGCCCTGGAAGGCTCCTGGCAGTGCTCGGACGGGGTGCATGTCTATGGCCAGACTTCGGTGCTCAGAACCGTTGTCAGCCGCCGTGAAAATGCCGAGTCCCCCCCCGAGGATCGCGGCGATGTAGCGTCGCTCAACGCCAACTTCAGGATACGGCGTCTGTGGGGCACCTCCACTCCCGACCTGATATTTGCCGAAGTCTACCTAAACGACAGCAACGTTTTCCACTTGCTTAGAAGCAGTGACGGAGCCTTGACCTTTATCGACGTGTTCACTTTCGGCGCCGGCAACGGCGGTTCAGGCAAGGACAGCGCCAATGTCAGGCTGCTGAACGGCTTTCTCGAGGTTACCGTCCCCTACCCCGGTGGCGGCGGCGTGGGAGACCTGTATATCGGCGAGTACAACGTGAATAGCAGCCGGACGGCTGGCGGCACCAACGACCGGGTGCGCATCATGAAATCGACGGACCACGGGGCCAGCTGGCACCAAGTGACACTATGGAATGGTTCAGGGCATCAACTGGAGCACATCCATGCCATCAAGCAGGACCCGTTCACCGGCTATCTTTACCTTTGCACCGGCGACAGCAACGCCGGTGCCGGGATCATCCGCTGGGATGGCGCAGCCAGCTGGCCGGCAAACACCTCCATCGCGCATCTCGACCCCGCCGGATTCCAGGTACTATCCGGGGCGCAGAGGTACCGCAGCACCGATATCCTGTTCGATGCCAACTTCGCCTACATCATGGCTGACTGCCCCACCAATTGGGATGCTTCGCCGGCGGGTGACGAGCACGGCATCTGGAAAATGGCCAAGGACCTCTCCTCCTACGTCCGTGTCAACAATGACCTGTTCCAGGTTGACCCGATGCACTTCGGGTGGTTCGGACAGGTCCTCAACGGTGTCCTCAGCTTCCTGAGCGCCGTGCCCAATCCGGTCGGGACTCACGCCTGGAAAGACCCCGACCTAAGGATTTTCACCAGTTACGACGGCGACCACTGGCACGCCGTCGCCCAGGGAAGGGGGCGCGCCACCGTAGCCACCGGGGCTGCCTTCGCGCAAGCCTATTTCCAGCATGGCGGGAAGCTCTGGCTGGCCGACTACGGCATGGCAGGCTATGACGGCACCGATATCCTCGAGTTAAACGGTGACTTCAACGACACCGAAAGCAGCTATGTTCCCGGGCAGGGCTACCAGGATACCCAGGCGCGGCCGGTCATCGTACACCCGGTCTATTACGCCGGAACGTGGGACGTCGCGGGTTCGGATGCCAACCTGGGCAGAGGGAAGAACTCACCCACGGCAACCTTAAACCGGCTGCTCGCCAGCAATCACATAGTCCAGGGCGCCAGGGTCAGGGTAGCCGCGGGAAACTTCCCGGAAAGAAACATCTACCCGATCTGGAATCAGCCGGAAGCCGGGAGCCTCTACCAGGGTTCCGGGCCGGTGCTGATTGAGGGCCAGGGGCCGGACCTGACCCATGTTTTCAGGCCCGGAGGCAATGTCGACTACCTGCTCTTCCTCACGGCGGACAGGACGCTCTCCTCTCCCGCCACCCCGATCATTTTCAGCGGTCTGCATCTGTACAACATCGGGGATGGCCTGGGCAGAACCATTGACGAATTGGTGCTCCAGGTGCGTGACGGGGTGGGCGTGGAACTGCGCAACTGCAAGATAGGAGGCGACACGAATTACCGGGCCTCCCTCATCGCCGTGGGGTCGAATGCGAGCCTCAAGGCCTCGCAGTCGATCTTTGCCGGCAATCCCGGCGACACCCTGCACACGCAACTGATCTCCGCCCAAGGCACAAACGCCCTGATCGCCATAGACCGCTCCATTTTTTTAAACGGGGTCTACAGTGTGCATGTCGACGGGGCCGGCACCAAGCTCGCGGTGGTCAATTCCGTTTTCTACAACTACGGCGGCTACGCGCTCAATGTCGACTGGTCCATAAACAGCCAGCCCCTGGTCAAGAACAACATTTTTGTCGGGAAAGGGGGAGCCAGGCCCATCGTGAAGAACTCCTCAATGACTCTGGACGGGGTCGACTACAACAGCTACGACGTCGCACTGGGGTATCGCTGGATCGACGGAGAGCACAGCCTGGTGGGAAAGAATCCGCATTTTGTCAACGCGCCGGCCGATTTCCACCTGCGCTCAGATTCGCCGAGCTTGAGCGCCGGCGAGGATGTGGGGCTCGCCTCGGCCGGGAACCGCCAGAAGCCCGACCAGGGCATTTACCTGACGCATTAGGGCGGTCTTCGGGGCGGGCGGCCAAAGTACTCGGGAGGGGGAGCTGCCGGGGGGCGGCGGGATTGGGCAGCTCACCTGCCCCGGTCGATCAAGGGGAGCGCCGATTTGAGGCGCTCCACCATTTTACCAGCCATGATCGAATCGCCCAGGGCGTTGGTATGGATCAAGTCGGCGAACCCGCTGGAAGGCACCGCGTCGGTCAAGTCCAGGAAGGGGTAGTTTCTTTGCTCCAGGTGGTACCTTGCGGCATCCCGATGCCGCAGGTACCGGGAGCGTACCGCCAACTTGTCGGATGCGGCATACTGATCAACGAGGTCCCGATTAAACGGTGTAAGAACGAACACTGGCTTCAGTCCCCGCTTCAGCAGCACCTCGGCAACGGCATCCATCTTCCTGAAGTCATAGCACATCTCGCCTCCACTCGAGCTGACAAACCTGTTCAAGGCGAAATCGCCGTCCCTGGACCAGATCCGGTCACGGAATTCGTCATAGCGGAAATATTTCTTATGGGAAGCAAAGCTGCTCAGTAAAACCAGATCATCCGAGGTGACTTTATAGGGGAAAAGCTGCACCCACAACCTCAGATAGGCATCGGAGAGCCGGTTTCCGACCCAGGAATAGTCATAGTTGCCCATCAGCTTCACGAAGCTGCTTTTGTAGTTTTGGGAAGTATCCGACCAGTTCCTGCCGGGAAAGGCATCAATGAAAACCAGCGAACCCGCAGGCAGGTTTTCCCCCAGGTAGAGCGACGCCTTGATGACATCATCCGGCCTGGCGCCGTTCAGGGCCCCGGGGAAAACGGCCACCCCGCTCTCCCTTTCCATCTGTTTCCACAGTGTCTGGGATTCATTGTCCACGAAACATGAGGAAAAGACGGAGTCGCCCAGCAGCGCGCACCGGTACCCGCCGGGGCCCACCTTATTGAAAATGAGCTTCCTCGGATCACGCGCCTGGAGATAGAGGTCTTTCAGCGCCACCGAGAAGACGACCTGGGGCAGGGAAAAAAGCACGGCGCACAACAGCAATTTGGCCATTAGTCTTTTCATCAGAACCCGAAATATATGAAGGAATCTTTACTCACGTAAAAGATCTGGCAGCAGGCGGCAAGATACATGTAAACGGACCACCGGCACCAGGCGCCTCTGGCAGAAACGCCGGTTTCTGATGAGATGCATCGGTTCAGTACGGCATAACTGCAGAGGGTCGTGGCCAGAAAGAGCAGTTCATAATTGCCCTGTGACAGGACGAGCTCCCGCAGCCCTTTGGTTCCGGCCATCCAATGTGAGGCAACGTACCAGGCGTCCGACAGGCTTCTGGCCCGGAAGAACACCCAGGCCAGGTTCACCAGGTTGAAGGTCACGCCGACCTGCCACCATTTAAGCCAAGCGCTTTTTTCGACCCCCAGACGCTGATGGAGCTTTTTCTGGTAGGGACGATAAATGGTGGAAGCCGCCAGGTAACATCCGTGCAGCGCGCCCCAGGCGACAAACCCCCAGGTGGCGCCGTGCCAGACGCCCGACACCAGGAAGGCGGCCAGCAGGGCCGCCGCGGTCCCGGCCGGCCCCAGGCCGCGCCAGCGCATCTGCAGGGGACGGAAGATGTAATCGAGTATCCACCGGGAGAAGGAGATATGCCAGCGCCGCCAGAAGTCTGCGACCGTGCTGGCGAGGTAGGGGCTGCGGAAATTTTCGGTCAGCTCCAGACCGAAGAGCCGGGCGCTGCCCCGAGCCATGTCGGTATACCCGGCAAAGTCGAAATAGATCTGGAAGGCATAGGCGTAGGTGCCGAGCACCAGGGCGAGCCCGGTGTGGCCCTGCACGTTGCCGTACACCTGGTCGGCGTAGAGCGCCAGCCGGTCGGCCAGCACGACCTTCTTGAACAGCCCCCAGGTGAAGAGCAGCATGCCGGACCGCATGGCGTCGTAATCAAACCGGTAGGCTTTGGTCAACTGCGGCAGCAGGTCTTCCGCCCGCTCGATGGGCCCCTGCAGCAGTTTGGGGAAAAAGGCGAGGTAGAGGGCGTAGCGACCGAGGTGCGCTTCGGGCTCCTGGACCTCGAAATAGATGTCGACCAGATAGGAAATGGCCTGGAAGCTGAAATACGAGACCCCGATACCGATGACGGCCGGTGACAGGGCGTTCTTGACGCCGAGCGCGCCGGCGGCCTGGGCTGCGAAAAAAGGGAAATATTTGATCCCGGCAAGCAGGGCCACGCAGGCCACGCACCCGGCCCAAAGCCAGCGCAGGCGACGGGATTCCTCCCGACAGGCCGCGATGCGCAGGCCGCAGAGGTAGCTGATGCCGGTCACCAGGCCGAGCACCGCCAGGAGGTAGTAGGCCTGGAAGGAGGCGTAGAAAGCGTAGCTGGCGGCGAGCAGCACCAGCCAGCGCCAGCGCTCCGCCGAGACGACGAAGAGCAGGTAGACGACCGGCAGAAACAGGAAATACAATAGGGAGTTGAAGGTCATCGGCTAGCGGTTCGTTGTTTGAGCAGTCCCAGGGGGCTGGTGCGCGTGCGAAGTGAACGGGAATGCCGGAGATCGGTTCGACGAGAGGGTGAAACGGGACGTTCCGCGGCGCAGCAGGTCATTTCGGTACCGATCCCGGAGAGCATGGTCGCCGACGAGCTGGCGGCGGACCAGGCTTAAACAATCTATGCTCGTCATACAACCCCCGAACCAGTCCCCCTGCGAAAGGCTGGAGCCTTTAGGCACCGATACTTCCTGTAGTGGCGAAAGATAATACAGTTATGATGGCGGCATTTCAAGTTTATAAGCATGAACAGTAGCCAATCCAGGAACAGATGTGACAGTGCCCCCTGCCTGTCAGCCTCCGGATTTTTATTCCCATCACCATTTTTTTATGCTATGCCTTCGCCTATGATACTACTTATTTTGCTCATGTTATTCCAGCTAAGCGGTGACAGTCCTGCGAACGCCAGTAGCACTCCCTCTACGCTCAGCCAAGCGCCCGGCAGGTTCATCCCGGCCGACGGCAGCACGGGGGTGTCCGTCTCGTCCACCATCGAGGTCTCCTTCGGCCGTGAGATGGATGCCGCGACCGTAAACAGCCGAAGCTTCCTGGTCAGCGGTCCGGAAGGCCCGGTGTCCGGAAGGGTCGGCTGTCCCGGCGACAAGACGGCCAGGTTCACCCCCAACGCCCCACTTTTGCCGCACGCCTCCTACCAGGCGACGCTCGGTTCCGGGGTTAAAGACGCGAGCGGGCAATCCGTTGCCAGCCGCAGCTGGCGTTTCCAGACCGGACAGGACATCCTGGTGCGACCGGCCGCTGAGGCGATTCCGGCGACCCTGTTCGGAATGCACATTTTCAAAGCCGCCACGACCACACCTTGGCCCAAAATACATTTCGGCACCCTGAGGCTTTGGAATTGCCGGGTCAACTGGCCCGACCTGGAACCGCGCCGCGGGGAGTGGCATTTCGAGGTGCTGGACAAGTACCTGGCCCTGGCCGAGGAACACCACGTCGAGCTCGAGGTTCCGCTGGCCTACAGTCCGACCTGGGCGACGGCTCGGCCCGGCGCGCCTCCGGCCTGGTACCCGGGAGCGTCCTCGGACCCGGCAAACCTGGAGGACTGGAAAAACTACGTCCGGAAGGTGGTTACCCGCTACAAGGGACGCATCCAATACTACGAGCTGTGGAATGAACCGAATTTCCCGGAATTTTACTCGGGCAGCACCGACCGCATGCTCGAGCTCGCCCGGCTGGCGCATCAGATCATCAAGGAGGTCGACCCCTCCGCCAAGCTGATCACCCCCTCGGCCGCATCGGTCGCTTCGGTGAAGGGCGATTCCGGCCTGATCTGGCTGGACCAGTACCTCGCCAAGGGCGGCGCCGACGCTGCGGACATCATAGGATTCCACTTCTACGCCCCCTCCGGAACTCCCGAATCGCAGTTAAAGATCATCGATGCGGTCAAGGCGATCCTGGCGAAGCACCGGGTCACCAAGCCGCTCTGGAACACCGAAAGCGGCTGGCGCATCGAAAACCGCCTCACCAAGGTCGTCAGCGGGTTTCCGGGGGAACCTATCCTCACCGTGTCCCAAGCCAGCGGCTTCGTGGCACGGGGCTACCTGCTGCACTGGGCCTCGGGGCTGGACCGGTTCAACTGGTTCGGCCTGGACAGCTTTGCCATGGCGCTGATGGAGTCTGACGGGCGAACCATGAAGGAGCCGGCCACGGCCTATGACGTTACCTACAACTGGCTCAAGGGCGCGACAATGGTGTCCTGCGGCCAGAACAGCCAGGGGGTCTGGGTGGCCCGCCTGAGCCGCCCTGGCGGCTACCGCGCGGACATAGTCTGGAACCCGAAGGGTGCCGCACAGTTTGATGTTCCGCTGGAATGGGGGGGCAAATCGATACGGGATCTGACGGGTGGCAGGACCGTTTTGGGCCGGGGCCCGATCAGCGTCGGAGTGCAGCCGATCATGCTGGAAAACAGGTAGCGTGGGCTTGCCAGGGCCCGGCTGCCGGGCCCTCGTGCAGTTTGGTCCTGGCCCGGGACAGAGTCCGGCGCCAGGAGGGTACCGCTACAGGGCGACTCCCCTTTTCTGAATGGTATCCAGGAAGATCTGGCTGAAGCCTTCAGCGTCCCTGACATGTTGCGAATCAAAGAGCAGACGGTCGAGATTCGTGCTGTAACAGTCGCCATCTACCGAAAAGTCCAAATACCTCAGATTATACCTCTCCGCAGTTTTCACTATGACGTCTTTTATCTTGAACCTGTCTTTTTGCACCCTGGTGAAAACGGGTGACTCCGGGGCGGTGTAGAGAATCAGCTTTATCCCGTTTTTTCCGCACAGCTCAATGATATCCAGGAAATTTTGGTACAACCTGCGGTCAGCTCCCGCCTTCAGGGTAGGACAGAGTTTTTTCAACTCCTCAATGTCGAAACTACGAGGGTCGAATACCGGCTTATCTTTCGGGTCGCCGCCCCACCAGTCCACATATTTCGGCGTCTCAGCGCAAGTACGAACAGGCAGCTCAGAATCACGGTCCAAAGCCAGGCCTTGCGCGCCGGGCCGTCTTCGCGCGCGGTGATTTTCCCGGCGCAGAAGTAACTGATGCCGGTAACCGCAGGGATACCAGGAGGTAGGGGGCCTGGAACGAGGCGTAAAAGCCGTAACTGGCGGACAGCAACACCAGCCAGCGCCAGCGGTTAGCACAGCAATAGCTAAAGCAGGTAAACGAGCGGCAGGTAAATGAAGTGGGAGAAGGAATTGAATGTCATCGGCTCTTGTGGTCACTTCTTTTGAGATTTTGGCAGTGTCGCCGGGCGAGGGGCAAAGCCACCAAGCCAGCACCCTCGTTGCCGCGATAGCCAGTGCAAAAAAACGAGAGGGCTCGGTCCCAACGCGGTGAGGTGCAAACGGGCCCGAAGATTACCATGGACCGAGAGGAAAGTCAACGTGCAACCACCCGGCACATGGAGAGCAGCGGGGACAGCGGCGGCCGTTGCCCGCCCAACACCAGCCGTACCGGGCGGGGCAGGCAGCACATCCTACACCCGCCCCCTGCGTCACTGCTGTCCGGTCACCGGGCGGGAACCTGGCACCCGACGGCACTGGTTTGATAGGGACTGTCGAGATTACCGGGTTTCACCGCCTTCACCCGGTAGTAATAGGTTCCGGCACCCTTCCCGGCGAAGCTGTAGGTGGTGGCCGAAACGCTGACCGAACCGAGCAGGTTGCTGTAGGCGGCATCGCCGTATTCCTCCAGCAGATAGGTCGCTCCCGAAGACGTCGAACCGCCCCACTGGACTTGGTAGTTGCCGGATCCATCGCCCGCCGCCGGAACGTAGAGCCATCCGGGCTTTCCAGCAGTGATGGCGACGGTGCAGGACCCGGGCGCTGTCTGCCACGGACTGTCAAGGTACCCCTGCTTGCTGGCCTTGACGCGGTAGTAATAGGCGCCGTTCAATTTACCGGTGACGCTGTAGCTGGTGGCGCTCGTCGAGTAGGAGTTGAGCAGGGTGGCGAAGCCGGCGTCCCCGTATTCCTCGAGCAGGTAGCCGACCCCCGCCAGGGCTGAGGCACCCCACTGCACCGTGATGCCGCCTGAAGGGTCGGAGGAGGCCGGCAGGTAGATCCAGGAAGGCTTGCCGGCCAGGACCGTGACGCTGCATCCGTTGGCGGCTGTCTGCCAGGGGGCGTCGAGGAACCCTGGGACTACGGCTTTGACACGGTAGAAATAGACTCCGTTGGTCTTACCGACGACGGTATAGGAGGTGGCACCGGTGCTGTAGCTGTTGAGGAGCGCCGTCAACCCCTGGTCGGCGTACTCCTCCAGGACATAACTTGCCCCGGCCGTACCGGAGGCTCCCCAATTGACCTGAAAGCTCCCGGTGGTGGAACCGGTGGCGGGCACGCCGAGCCAGGGGGACTTGCCCGCGACACGCGCGACGCTGCAGCCGACCGGGACGGTCCCCGACTGCCAGGCGCTGTCGGTGCATCCCGCCCTTTGGGCTTTCACCCGGTAATAATAGCCGCCATTGGGCTTATTCTGAAACATGTAGCTGGTAGCCGTCGTGGTGTAGGTTGCCAGCAACGCCGTCAGCCCCGGGTCGGCGTACTCCTCCAGGAGGTAGCTCGCGCCGGCGGTCGCGGATACGCCCCACTGCAGGGTATAACTGACGCTGTAGTCGGCCTGGGGCGCCAGATAGAGCCAGCCGGACTTTCCTACGTTGAAGGTCGCCACGCAACCGGTCGCCGCGCTGGCCCAAGGGCTGTCCGTATAGCCGGGACGCAGCGCCTTGACGCGGTAGTAATAGGTGCCGTTGAGCTTGCCGCTGAACAGGTAGCTGGGCGAGACCGTGGTGTAACTGGCAAGCAAGGAGGTGAACTGAGCATCGGAGTACTCCTCAAGGAGATACCCGGCGCCTGCGGTAGAGGAGGCGGCCCAGTCGACCTCGTAGTTTCCGGAGCCGTCGCTTGCCCCGGGAACCGTGATACTGGCGGGTTTCCCCACCGTTATGGCGACCAGGCAGCCACC
>TBL_comb47_HYPODRAFT_10002517_pt1 | contig 22556 bp, 19 predicted proteins | sample TroBogypolimnion_40_FD_10682 | JGI IMG/M metagenome (IMG submission 10682)
GATGACAAGGGTGAATTAGGTAAGGTTGCCCGTGAGAATGGTTTAAATCGTAAATCGTTAGAAGCGGCTATTGATTTAGTACGCGGAGGAGAGTCAGTGAATAGTGCAGATGCCGAAGGTCAGCGTGAGGCCCTTAAGAAATACACCGTCGACTTAACTGAGCGTGCTCGCATGGGCAAGCTCGATCCTGTGATTGGTCGTGATGATGAGATTCGTCGCACAATTCAGATCTTGCAACGCCGCGGTAAAAATAACCCTGTGCTGATTGGTGAGCCAGGTGTAGGTAAGACTGCCATTGTCGAGGGCTTAGCCCAACGTATCGTCAATGGTGAAGTTCCTGAGACTTTAAAGAACAAACGAGTCTTGGTTCTAGATATGGCACTTCTATTGGCAGGCGCTAAGTATCGCGGCGAGTTTGAGGAGCGCTTGAAGGCAGTGCTGAGCGACGTAGCAAAAGACGAGGGCCAAACCATTATCTTTATTGATGAGATTCATACGATGGTGGGTGCTGGTAAAGGTGACGGCGCTATGGATGCCGGCAATATGCTCAAGCCTGCTTTGGCGCGTGGCGAATTGCATTGCATTGGTGCAACTACCTTGGATGAATACCGCAAGTACATTGAAAAAGATCCTGCGCTCGAGCGTCGCTTCCAAAAAGTAATGGTTGAAGAGCCTAGTGTTGAAGCAACGATTGCAATCTTGCGCGGTTTACAAGAGCGCTATGAGCTGCACCATGGGATTGAGATTACTGATCCAGCGATTGTGGCTGCAGCAGAGCTATCGCATCGCTATATCACCGACCGTTTCTTGCCGGATAAGGCGATTGACCTGATTGACGAGGCTGGCTCACGCATTCGGATGGAAATTGATTCCAAGCCAGAAGTGATGGACAAGCTTGAGCGTCGCTTGATTCAACTNAAGATCGAGCGTGAGGCNGTCAAGAAGGAAAAAGATGAGGCTTCTCAGAAGCGTCTTGGCCTGATTGAGGATGAGATCAAGCGTCTTGGCGCTGAATATGCTGACTTAGAAGAAATCTGGAAAGCAGAGAAGGGTGCTGTATTGGGCGCGGCCAATCTGAAAGAAGAGATTGAAAAAGTGCGCGCTGATATTGCTAAGTTGCAGCGCGAAGGCAAATTAGAGCAAGTGGCCGAATTGCAATATGGCAAGCTGCCTGAGCTCGAGGCTAAGCTCAAGTCTGCTGCTGCTGCCGAAGCGAAGGGCAATAAAGATGGTGTTGTAAAGAACAAGCTATTACGTACACAGGTCGGCGCAGAAGAGATCGCTGAGGTAGTGTCTCGTGCTACTGGTATTCCGGTATCAAAGATGATGCAGGGTGAGCGCGACAAACTGCTCAAGATGGAAGAGTTGTTGCATAAGCGTGTGGTTGGTCAAGAAGAGGCCATTCGTGCTGTGTCCGATGCAATTCGTCGCTCTCGAGCTGGCTTGGCCGAAGAAAATCGTCCTTATGGATCTTTCTTATTCTTGGGGCCAACGGGTGTTGGTAAGACAGAGCTTTGCAAGGCTTTAGCCGGCTTCTTATTTGATAGTGAAGACCATTTAATTCGTATCGACATGAGTGAATTTATGGAGAAGCATAGTGTTGCCCGCTTAATTGGTGCGCCTCCAGGCTATGTTGGCTACGAAGAGGGTGGTTACCTAACAGAGCAAGTGCGTCGTCACCCCTATAGCGTTATCTTGTTTGATGAAATTGAAAAAGCACATCCTGATGTATTCAACGTACTCTTGCAGGTGCTCGATGATGGCCGCTTAACTGATGGTCAGGGTCGTACGGTAGACTTTAAGAACACAGTAATTGTGATGACCAGTAATATTGGTTCGCATTTAATTCAGTCGATGACCGACAAGAAACAATCGGAAATTAAAGAGGCTGTCTTTGAAGAGCTGAAGAACCATTTCCGTCCAGAGTTCTTGAACCGGATCGATGAGATTGTGGTGTTCCATGGTTTGGATAAGGGCAATATTGCGAACATTGCAAAGATCTTGCTCAAAAACTTGTCAGATCGTTTGGCTAAGGTAGATATGCAACTCGAGGTGAGCGATGCCGCCTTAAGCAAGATTGCCGAAGTTGGGTTTGATCCCGTCTTTGGTGCTAGACCACTCAAGCGAGCGATCCAGCAGCATATTGAGAACCCAGTCTCCAAGATGATTTTGGAGGGCAAGTTCGGTCCTAAGGATGTCGTACCCGTGGATGTGGATAAAAAAGGCGACTTTAGCTTTACCCGTCAGGTTCACTAATCTGTAAATGGTATTTTTGCAGGAATTTGCCTGCACCAGTAAACTCGGCACATGACTGTTACGCTTAGTAGGCGTGCCAGTGATGTCCGGGTTATTGGTCTCATTAGCCTAGCGCACGGCAGCTCTCACTTCTTTCATTTAATTCTTCCTCCCATGTTTCCATGGTTGAAGGATGCCTTCGCGTTGAGCTATGCCGAGCTGGGTTTGCTCATGTCTATCTTTTTTGTAGTGTCTTGCATGGTGCAAGCAAGCTCAGGATTTTTGGTAGATCGTATTGGCGCTAGACCGGTGCTGTTTGCTGGCGTTGGCTTGCTTGCTTTTGCAGCTTTGATTTATTCCCAAAGCAACGGCTATCTCATGCTGATGGTAGGCGCTGTGATTGCTGGTTGTGGAAATGGCATCTTTCATCCAGTCGACTACACACTGATTAATCACAAAGTATCTCCTGCCAATTTGCCCTATGCCTACTCGATGCACGGTGTCACAGGTTATTTGGGTTGGGCCGCTGCACCAGCATTTATGGTCGGCATTGCACAGCTATCGGATTGGCGCATCGCTTTTCTCTCCGCGGCAGCACTGGAAGCATTTATTTTGCTGATTCTCTGGCTCAATAGGAGTCAGTTGATAGATAACGTCAAAGAGCGCCATGAGAATACACAGGCTAGCGCTCAAGCCAGCAATCCCGGTGGCAATCCAGAGAGCGCATTTGCTTTCTTGAGGTTGCCTGCCGTTTGGTTATGCTGGATTTTCTTTTTCTTTAGCATGGCATCTACATCAAGCTTGCAATCATTTTCACCCAGCGCCTTATTTAAAATCTATGCGCTTCCTGTTAACGTCGGCAATTATTTCTTAACGCTGTTAGCTCTAGGCAGCGCTGTAGGTGTTTTATTGGGCGGTTATTTGGCGGCAAAGTTACAAGCGCCAGAGAAAATTGTTTCCGCTTGTCTATCTCTGACAATAGCGATGTGTCTCTTGTTGGCTACAGGATTGATTTCAATTGACCTGATCCCTGTTATTTTCTGTGTATTGGGTTTTGGATATGGCGTCGTGGCACCATCGCGAGACTTGCTAGTCAAACAAGCAACTCCCAAAGGGGTGGCTGGACGGGTTTATGGGATTGTGTATTCCGGTATCGACCTGGGCGCTGCAGTAGGCCCATTCATCTTCGGTTTCTTCATGGATGCTGGATTGCCTAAGGCCTTATTCCTTGGCATTGTCTTATTCCAATTGATGATTATTCCGACGGTCTTTAAAGTATCTTCCAATACTCCGCATGCCGCCTAGGCTAAGGCCGCTTTAATCTTTTTTGCAAACACGACTGCATGTGGGTTGTCACCATGAATGCAGAGAGTGTCTGCCTGAATAGTGATTTCACTTCCATCGATAGCTACTACTTTCCTATTGTTGGCCATACCCATTACTTGCTTTAGCGCTTCAGAATCATCTTCAATCACGGCACGAGCTTGAGTACGAGGAACTAGAAATCCTTCTTTGGTATATCTGCGGTCAGCAAATACCTCTTCCCAGACTGGAACATTCAACTCTTTTGCAGCATCAACTAAACAGCTTCCTGCTAAGCCATACAAAATCACGTCATTACCTAGATCCTTAACTGCTCTGACAATGCCTCTAGCCAGCTTGATATCCTTAGCTGCTTGGTTATATAAGGCGCCATGCGGTTTGACATGGTGAAGTCGATTGCCTGCTGCATGGACAAACGCTTGTAGCGCACCTGCTTGATAGAGTACATAGTTATAGGCATCTTGTTCTGAGATTGCCATCTCACGTCTCCCAAAACCAGCTAAGTCTGGCAGTCCAGGGTGTGCACCAATATGCACTTTCTTTTGAGTAGCTATCTCAACCAGTTTTTTCATGCGGGCTGGATCACCTGCATGCCAACCACAGGCAATATTGGTAGAACTAATGTAGTCGAGCAATAGAGCATCGTTACCCATTTCCCAGGCACCAAAGCCTTCACCCATATCGCTATTAATATCCATCATGAATTTCCACCACTTTGAATGATTGTTTCAATTGAATTGATTGTTGATTCTTGTAACTTTAATGCTTCCGCATTTAATCGATCTGCTTCCTCAAGATCAATCGCAACCAACTGCACTTTATTGCCCGGTTTTACTTGTACTAATTTAGTAAGGTCAGATCGAATCACTTCTGCTAAACGCGGATAGCCACCCGTAGTTTGGTGCTCTGCGAGCATAACGATAGGTTCTTGAGATGGCGGAAACTGTACCGTCCCAAATGTTATGGCTTGAGAAGGGATGCCAGGTAAATCCTTTTTGAGTTTGAAGTCGCTTTGCAGCCGCACGCCCATACGATTGCTTTGATTGCTTACCGTCCAAACGGTGGACCAAAATAATTCTGTTTCTTTCGCTGGCAAGAGTGATAGATGCGGCCCTGCTAAACAATGTACTTTGGTAATTTCGCTTGTGGGTATAAAGGGCGAGCGAATATGCCACTTAGGAAAACACGGTAATGCATCTTCTTTATAGAGGGACTTTAAGAAAGGCGAATTAAGGGCTGCCTTAGGATTCTTCAGAAGAAGGAGATCGCCTTTTTCCAGGCGCTTTGGTCCAATATCTGCGCTGATGTGAGAACCTACTCTGCCTAAGATATTGGGCAGGCTGAGACCTCCTCCAATCGCCAATACCGCACGAAAGCCCGGATTGAGTGAGCTAAATTTAAGGATGGTTCCCTTGTTGAGCCATACCGGTCGATTGCCAGGAATGCGTTGACCATTTACCATGCCATCGCAGTGTGCGCCCACCCACGCTACGCAAGTAGTTTCGTGAAAGAGAAGGCTTGGTCCTGTAGAAGTCATTTCAATTGCGGCCGCATCTAATGGATTGCCTACTAAAGCATTGGCAAGATGTAGTGATGACAAATCGCATGCTCCACCAGGGCCAACAGCCCAATGAGATAGTCCTGAGCGAGGATTATCTTGAATGCTAGAAAAAGTACCTGCTTGCAGAACTTCTATTGACCCTTTGATTTGATCTTCATCTAATGGGCGAATAATTTCTTTCGATCTATTTTTCTCATCCAGCTTCTGAAATGCATCAAGTGAAATTTCTTCGATTTGCATTTGATCTCCCGCCATAAATAGGCCCGGAGGGTTGTGCTCAATATCAAATAAAGAATTCGGTGATCTGCCAATGATGTTCCAGCCTCCAGGAGTGGCGCGTGGATAGATGGCCGTCTGTAGCTCTGCGATAGCTACGCTCCCCTTTGGGACTGAGGGTCGAGGTGAGGCTAGGCGCGGCAGAGATAGCTTTGGATCAAGCCCGCTGAAATAAGCAAAACCAGGCATGAAGCCCAAAATGTCTACCGTATACAAATGGCTCTTGTGGAGATTGATTGTTTCCTCAAGCGATAGCTTGCAGGCTTTAGCGATATCTAATAAATCCAAGCCAAGGTCTGGGTGATAGCAAACCTGAATGTGATGAATCTTAGCCGGATAAGTTTTATTGCTATTCAACTTTTCTAGTTGATTGCCTAATTTTTCCAAATCTGCAAATGCTTGCTCACGAGTTTGAATGGTGTCAGCAGTAGGGTATTGCAATTGAATCACTAGAGAATCTAATCCAGGGACGATTTCAGCGGCCCATTCAGGCTTGCTGGCAAACAACAGCCTGCTGAGCTCATGAATTTTTTTCAGAGCATTTTTTGATTTCGAGAAATCAATCAAAACACTGTGATCGCCAATTAGTGTGCAATGCATCATGAAAAGGTATTAAGGGTTTTCTCTAGTTTGCCCTGTGGGCGGAATAATTCGGTTATAAAGACATTACTCATTCATTAATTTAAAGCCTAAAAAATAAAGGAGACAAAGTGAGTCAACAAACAGATACTAGTCTGACCGGTTTCTATAAGGTCATGAACCCTAAAGAGAAGAAAACCTTTTGGGGTTGCTTCTTAGGTTGGGCTTTAGATGGCATGGACTTCATGATTTACCCATTGGTCATTGGCACCATTATTGCAGTATGGCAGGTTGATCGTGGCATGGCCGGTCTTGCTGTTACCGGTACTCTTTTGGCTTCTGCATTTGGTGGCTGGTTCGCTGGTTACTTAGCAGACCGTATTGGTCGTGTACGCACATTGCAGTTCACGATTCTTTGGTTCTCTAGCTTTAGTTTGATTTGCGCATTCACGCAAGACTTTAATCAACTCATGATTGCTCGCGCACTCTTAGGATTTGGTTTTGGCGGTGAGTGGGCGGCTGGTGCAGTGTTGATGGGCGAAACCATTCGTGCTGAATATCGTGGCCGTGCAGTTGGGTCTGTGCAATCTGCGTGGGCGGTAGGTTGGGGCGCTGCTGTGCTCCTGCAAGCCATTATGTTTAGCTTATTACCAGCCGATATGGCGTGGCGTGCGATGTTTGTCTTAGGCTTCTTCCCCGCTTTGCTCTTGCTCTATATTCGTCGCAATGTAGAGGAGCCATCCATTGCAAAAATTGCCCGTGAGAAAGTGGCAGCAGCAGGCGACTCTCCATCCCTGTTGGAAATCTTCAAGCCTGGTATTTTGAAAACCACTATCTTAGCCTCGCTTTTAACTATGGGTGCACAAGGTGGCTACTATGCAATTACGACTTGGGTGCCAACTTTCCTGAAAGCGGAGCGTAAGTTAACTGTAGTGGGTTCAACAGGTTATCTAGCGTTCTTAATCGTTGGTAGCTTTGTTGGTTACTTATTTGGTGCTTGGATGGCTGATCGTTTTGGTCGTCGTAAGTTGTTTATGACCTTCTCGCTTGGTGCAATTGTTCTAGTGCTCGCTTATACGCAGTTAGAAATTACCAATGAAATGATGATGTGGCTTGGTTTCCCATTAGGATTCTTTGCCAGCGGTTATTTCTCTGGCATGGGCGCATTCTTGACTGAATTATTCCCAACGCGCTTGCGTGGATCTGGCCAAGGTTTTTGCTATAACTTTGGTCGTGGTATCGGCGCTTTGTTCCCAGCTTTGGTTGGTTACTTCTCTGCTCAGTATGGCTTAGCAATGGCCATTGCTATCTTCGCAGTGATTGCTTATGGCGTCTTCTTTATTGCTGCAGTCATTCTGCCGGAGACCCGAGGACGAGAATTGCAAGCTAACTAATAGATTGTCTGTGTCAGCAGTAGATATTCCGTTTTGCCCAGGACCGCCTGAACATCAGAGCGGTCCTTTTCCTTTTCAGATGCCTATAGGCGCTGTAGATACGCATGCGCATGTGATTAGCGCTGCTAGCTTTGTTCCTGATCGTTCTTACACCTCTCCGGAGGCTACTGAAGAACAATACATTCGGATGCTGGATGAAGTCGGTATGACGTATGGTGTCCTCATTCAAGTCAGCGTCAACGGTCAAGACAATGAACCTATGCTCAAGGTGCTGGAGCGCCATCCCCAACGCTTGCGTGGAGTTGCAGTTCCCTTACTTAATCAAGCTGATGCCTACTATCAAAGAATGAAAGACGCTGGCGTTGTTGGTATTCGCATGAACTTGATGTTTTCGGGTGGTGGTTTAGATATCTCAAAGCTAGAGGAGTGTGATGCTTTAGCTAAAGACTGGGGTTGGCATATTCAATTTCTACTCGATGCAAATGATTTACCGACACTCATGCCGCGCATGCAAAAGTTACAGTCGACTTTGGTGATCGATCACATGGGTTATCTGCGCACTTCAGTTGGGCTGCAATCTGCTGGTTTTCAGGCTCTGCATGAGCTAGTAAAGAATAGAGCCTGGGTCAAAGTATCTGGTGCTTATCGATTAACAGATCAAGCGCCACCGTATGCAGACGTAGTGCCTTATGCACAGGCATTAATAGCAGCTGCTCCAGACCGATGTATTTGGGGTTCTGATTGGCCACATGTAGCGAACTGGGGAATCATGCCTAGAGTTGCGCAAATGCTGGAAAGTCTAGCTTTATACGCACCCGATGAAGCGGTGCGTAAGCAAATTCTTTGCGCCAATCCACAACGCTTATATTTTTCATAATATGAAACGTCATTACACTGCGTAAAATGCGGTGCAATATGAGCGGTGGGTATTCATTCCGTTGGATGGTGGGTGATTTCGTATTACGAAAATACTTTTCTAAGTAACTGAATATAAACAGTTAAATAATTTATAAAAACTTTGTAATTCCCCTTGCTAGCTTTTATTAACTCTCTAAACTCTTATATAAGACATAAGACTTGAAGTAGTCTTAAGAGGTCTCAAATTTTGAAGTACTTGTTTAACTTAGGGAGAAAAACATGGCAGATCGCAAAGCAGAAATTGCAGCACTACAAAAGGATTGGGATACCAACCCACGCTGGAGAGGCATCACTCGTGGCTACACGGCTGAGGACGTTGTCCGTCTTCGTGGCTCATTAAAGATTGAGCACACTTTAGCCAAGCATGGTGCTGAGCGTCTTTGGGAATTGGTTAACAACGAAGCTTACGTAAATTGTTTAGGCGCCTTGACTGGTGGTCAAGCAATGCAGCAGGTAAAAGCTGGCGTACAAGCAATTTACCTTTCAGGCTGGCAAGTAGCGGCTGACGGTAATTCTTATGCAGCAATGTATCCAGATCAATCTTTGTATCCAGTCGATTCCGTTCCAAAGATGGTTGAGCGTATTAATAACTCATTCCAACGTGCTGATGAAATCCAAACTGCCAAAGGTATTAATAAAGGTGATCCAGGTTATATCGAGTATTTTGCTCCTATCGTGGCAGATGCTGAAGCTGGTTTCGGTGGCGTTTTAAATGCATTCGAATTAAGTAAAGCATTAATCAAGCAAGGTGCTGCAGGCGTTCACTTTGAAGATCAATTATCTTCTGTTAAGAAGTGTGGTCACTTAGGTGGAAAAGTACTATTGCCTACTGCCGAATCAGTTCAGAAGTTGATCTCTGCACGTTTGGCTGCTGACGTGATGGGTGTTTCAACCATCATCTTGGCTCGTACTGATGCTGAAGCTGCTGACTTGTTGACATCAGATTACGATGCGAACGACAAGCCATTCTTGACAGGCGAGCGCACGCCAGAAGGCTTCTACAAAACACGTAAAGGCTTGGATCAAGCGATTTCTCGTGGTTTGGCATACGCTGCTTACGCTGATATGGTTTGGTGTGAAACGGGTACACCCGACCTTGATTTTGCTCGTCAATTTGCTGAAGCAATTCGTGCGAAGTTCCCAGGAAAAATGCTGGCTTATAACTGCTCACCATCTTTCAACTGGAAGAAAAACTTGGATGACGCAACCATTGCGAAGTTCCAACGCGAGTTAGGTGCGATGGGTTACAAATATCAATTCATCACATTGGCTGGTATCCACTCTATGTGGTACAACATGTTCGACTTGGCACAAGACTATATGCAGCGCGGTATGACTGCCTACATCGAGAAAGTACAAGAGCCAGAATTTGCTGCACGTGATCGTGGTTACACCTTTGTCTCACATCAGCAAGAAGTTGGTACAGGCTACTTCGATGATGTAACAACTGTAATTCAAGGCGGCAAGTCTTCTGTTACTGCATTGACTGGTTCTACTGAAGAAGAGCAGTTCCATTAAGAATCCCTAAGGAGTTAGTAGTAGCAGTAGCACCAATACTGCCGCGGCACCTAAATTACCCCATAAGGGTGACTTAGGTGCCTTTTTCTTATATATTGTTTCCATGGCTAATTGCACACTCTGTTCTGAAAATCACAAGCCCGAAGAGGGTGAATTGATATGGCGCGGGGATTATTGCCGCGTCATCTTGGTCAACGATCCAGACTTGCCCGGTTTTTGTAGGGTGATCTGGAATGCGCATATTGCCGAGATGTCAGATCTCACTTATGGTGAGCGTGATCACATCATGTCCTTGGTCTTTGCTGTTGAGGAGACTGTGCGTGAGGTAATGAATCCGGATAAGTTGAATTTGGCAGCCTTGGGCAATATGGTTCCCCATATTCACTGGCACGTCATCCCCAGGTTTCAGGATGATGCCTTTTTTCCAGGATCGGCATGGTCAGCTCGTACACAAGAGACCCCGAAATCTTCTTTGGAGGCCAGAAGAGCCCTTGCCAAAGAGTTACCGGCAGCAATTCGCTCTGCTATTTCTCAAATGCATTAAATTAGTAGAAATTCAGCAAAAAGCTGAACAGTAGTAAACATAATAAAAAAATAGATGGAGACAGGTAGTGATAGACAAAATCATTCCTAGCGTAGCTCAGGCTGTGCAGGATATTCATGATGGCTCGACCATATTAGTTTCTGGATTCGGTGGTGCTGGATCGCCAATTTACTTGTTGGATGCTCTTGCTGAACAAGGCGCTAAGAATCTGACGATCATCAGTAACAATGCTGGAAATTCTGGGGTTGGAATTGCTAAATTGATTGGCAGAGGCCAAGTTAGAAAAGTAGTGTGTTCATTTCCACGCCAACCGGAGTCTGGTGCATTTGATGATCTCTATCGTGAAGGTAAGATCGAACTAGAGCTAGTTCCCCAGGGTACTCTCGCTGAGCGCATTCGCGCTGGTGGTGCCGGCATTGGTGGTTTCTATACGCCGACGGGTTTTGGTACTGAGCTAGCGAATGGTAAAGATACACGTGTAATTGATGGCGTAAATCATATTTTTGAAACCGCCATCAAAGCGGACTATGCCTTGATTAAAGCGGACAAAGGCGATCGTTGGGGCAACCTGACCTATCACCGCACAGGCCGTAACTTTGGGCCCATTATGGCGACTGCTGCTCGTTGCACTATTGCGCAAGTCAATCAGGTCGTAGAGCTTGGCGCATTGGATCCAGAAAATATTGTGACCCCTGGTATTTTTGTGAAACGGGTTGTGCATGTTGGAGGTAAATCATGATCGATCTGTCTAAAGTACAAAAACGTACTACAGCCGATATTGCTAAGCGTATTGTTCAGGACATCCCAGATGGTGCGCACGTGAACTTGGGGATTGGTCAGCCGATGTTGATCTGCAATCATTTGCCCGCAGATAAAGAAATTTTGATGCACTCTGAAAACGGCTTGCTCGGGATGGGTCCATTAGCCAAAGAGCATGAGATTGACGAAGAGTTGGTTAATGCTGGTAAGCAGCCCGTCACCATGTTGCCTGGTGCCTCCCTTTGTCATCATGCAGATTCTTTTGTGATGATTCGTGGCGGACATATTGATATTTGCGTCTTAGGTGCTTTTCAGGTTTCTGTTAGGGGTGATATTGCTAATTGGCGCACTGGCGATCCCAAGGCGATTCCGGCGGTTGGTGGTGCAATGGATCTTGCACTGGGTGCCAAGAAATTATTTGTGATGATGGAGCATCTCACTAAGTCAGGGCAGTCTAAGTTGGTGAATGAGTGCACCTATCCTTTAACTGCGCTAGCAGCTGTCGATTGCATCTATACCGACTTAGCAACCATTGCAGTAACCCCAGAAGGTTTGGTTGCTATTGATTGGGTGGATGGACTCAGTTTTGAAGAGTTACAAGAATTAAGTGGTGTGCCAATGCGCAAGCTTGGTAATTAAATTTGCGCTCAAGAATTTTCCTGTTAGCCCTGCTGTGCTCTATTGGTATTGGATCTAGCTTTGCCGATACAAAAAGCGCATACCCAAGTAAGCCAATTCATTTGATTGTGGGTTTTTCACCGGGCGGTTCTGCTGATTCAGTAGGGCGCGCCTTGGCGGAGGGGCTTTCTACTCGGTTGGGGCAGCCCGTTATTGTTGAGAACAAAGCGGGCGCTAACGGTAATATTGCGGCAGAGCTTGTTGCACGCTCTGCCCCGGATGGGTATACCTTGTATTTCCCATCCATTGGTCATGCAGTCAATGCATCGCTCTATAAAAATCTCCCATACGACCCAATTAAAGATTTCACTGCAGTTGGTGGTGTATTTTCAGCGCCTAACATCATGGTTGTTCCCGTCAATTCACCTTACAAATCTGTCGCTGAAGTCATTGCTGCTGCAAAAGCCAATCCAGGTAAGCTCACGTTTGCATCAAGTGGTAGCGGAACATCTGTGCATCTCTCAGCAGTGCTATTTGAAAAAATGGCTAAGATCGAAATGATTCATGTGCCATACAAAGGCACTGGTAGTGCAATGCCAGACGTGATCTCTGGTCAAGTAGACATGAGCTTTCCAAACCTACCAAGTGGTTGGCCCCAAGTGAAGGCTGGTAATTTACGAGCTTTGGGTGTCACTACTGCAAAGCGCTCAGCTGCCGCCCCAAGCGTTCCAACCATTGCTGAGTCTGGCTTGCCGGGCTATGACATGGCCACTTGGTACGGTGTAGTTGCGCCAGCAAACTTACCGATCGATATTCGCAATCGCTTAAACAAAGAACTGCAAACTATTTTGGCTGATCCCAAATTTAAGGATAAGCTCATTGCGCAAGGTGCTGATCCTATGCCAGGAACGCCCGAACAATTTTCTGCCTTAATTAAAAGTGAAACAGAAAAGTGGCGCAAGCTGATTGCGCAGTCACAGATTACGGTGGATTAGATTCACGAGTTATTGAACATCAGAATTTACTAAAGGAAGATTCATGTCATTTGCATCCAATGCCTGCATTGCTGGAATATATGAGCACCCATTAAGGGTGGCACCAGATCACACCGTTGCTCAGTTGCATGCTGAAGTGGCACGCGGTGCATTACTTGATGCTGGTTTAACTCTAGACGACGTTGATGGCTATTTCTGTGCGGGTGATGCGCCTGGAATGGGGCCTGTATCGATGGCGGATTACCTTGGTCTGAAGAAGCTCAAGTATTTAGACTCAACCGACACCGGTGGCTCCTCCTATTTGACCCATGTCAATCATGCGGCCCGCGCTATTGCCGCAGGGCAATGTAAGGTGGCCTTGATTACTTTAGCAGGGCGCCCTAAGTCTGAAGGCTCCAGTGGAACACAAGTACGCAGTCAATGGGCTAGTGCTCCAGACTTTGCTTTTGAGAAGCCGTATTCACCAGCACCCCTTAATACTTATGCAATGTGCGCCATGCGCCATATGTATGAGTTTGGGACAACCAGCGAACAACTCGCATGGATTAAGGTGGCAGCTTCACATCATGCGCAGCACAATCCAAATGCCGCTTTAAAAGATGTTCTCACCGTCGAGGATGTTCTCAATTCTCCAATGATTGCCGATCCTTTGCATCGCGCTGATTGCTGTGTGGTGACTGATAGTGGCGGTGCACTGGTAGTGGTTCATCCAGATATTGCAAAGACTTTGAAAAAGCCCGTTGTGACAATGATGGGCGCAGGTGAAACTACTAAAGGCCAAATGGGTGGCAAAGTAGATCTCACTTATTCTGGTTTAGCTTGGGCTGCGCCACTGGCATTCAAGGAGGCGAAGTTAACGCCCGAACAAATTCGTTATGCCTCGATTTATGACAGCTTCACTATTACAGTCCTGATTCAGCTGGAGGATCTAGGATTCTGCAAGAAAGGTGAGGGTGGTAAGTTTGTTGAAGGTGGCCAATTAATTTCAGGTAAAGGCAAGCTTGCATTTAATACTGACGGCGGCGGCTTATGTAACAACCATCCCGCCAATCGCGGTGGTATGACCAAAGTCATTGAGGCGGTAAGGCAGTTGCGAGGCGAGGCACATCCTGCAGTGCAGGTGCCCAATCTAGAGTTTGCACTTGCCTCAGGTATTGGTGGTGCACTTGGCACTCGTCATGGCGCAGCCGTATTAATTTTAGGGAGACTGTAATGAGTCAGGTTAATGAAAAAAATTCAGCCAATAAAGAACATCGCTTACCAAGCCCCGTAAGCAATCCTGAAAACAAGGCATTCTTAGAGGCTGCGCAAAATAACCAATTGGTGTTGAAGTATTGCAATGCTTGTAAAGAAGCGCACTACTATCCTCGCACTATTTGTCCACATTGCGGCAGTGACGATACGACTTGGGTGAAGTCTGACGGCTTAGGGGAAATCTATTCCTATACGGTGATGAGACGTGGCGTAGAAGTGCCTTTTGCGATGGCCTATGTGCGCTTACAAGAAGGCATTTCGATGCTTACACATCTCACGAATTGTGATTTTGATGCTATTCGGGTTGGGCAAAAAGTAAAGGTGGTGTTTCAAGAAACGCAGGATGGGCAAAAAACCCATCTCTTTGAACCCATTTAAACGAAGAGATACTTATACGAGCCTCTTTAAAGCTTCGAGATAGTTCTCGGGGTTTAGAGGCTTAGTTTCACGCTGCGCCTCCCACATCGCCTGACCTAGGCATTCCATCATGAGGTGCTGAGCCTCATGTTTGGAGCCTAATTTCTTAGTGAGTTTTTCAGCAATATCTTTAATGCTGGGAGGTTGATCGATAGAGATCTGCTCGCTAATCGATAAATGCATGGACAGGTGTAAGAAGGGATTAGTTTCGCCACGTTCTGGTGTGTAGTCTTGTCCTAATGCACCTTCAGGATCGCTCAGTAAGGCATGGTATTCCGGATGTTCTTCCATCCAGTCACCAGCAAGCGTCTCCATAGGATCAAGAATATGGTTCTCCATTTTCTTTTTCCAGGTATCACAAAAAAAGCGTCGTACTTCTTCACGGGTTGGATTAAATATCGCCACGCACTTTTCCTTTACCAGTTTTTTGTTTAAAGCCGCACAAAGGTTCTACGATGCATTGTGCGCAATCAGGGCTGCGTGCTTTGCAAGTGTATCTGCCATGCAGAATAAGCCAATGGTGGGCATCTAGTAGATATTCCTTGGGCACACGTTTAAGCAGCTGCTCTTCGACCTTGACAACATCCTTGCCGGGAGCAAGGCCCGTGCGATTAGAAACCCTAAAGATGTGGGTATCGACTGCAATTGTTGGTTGACCAAAAGCCGTATTCAGAATGACATTGGCTGTTTTTCTTCCAACACCTGGGAGNGCCTCTAACTCTTCTCTAGTTTGGGGAACTTGGCCAGCATGCTTTTCTAACAATAGGCGACAAGTCTCTTGAATATGCCTGCCTTTGGAATTAAATAATCCGATATGCTGGATATAAGGCTTAACACCCTCTTCGCCAAGATCTAGTAGGGCTTGCGGCGTATTGGCTACTTTAAAAAGTTTCTGGGTTCCCTTGTTCACTGAGACATCGGTCGCTTGGGCGGATAAGAGAACGGCAATTAGTAATTCGAATGGGGAGCTGTACTCTAGTTCGGTGGTGGGCTTAGGGTTGTTCGCTTTGAGTTGCTCAAAAAATGCGCGACGTTTTTCTGGATTCATCATATCTTTTGCTGTGCCCTAGCAATTGCAGCGGCAATGATGGCGCGTTTGCGCTCTTTCTCTTTTTCTTCTTCTGCGGAAGTGGCCTCCTCTGCATTGACAGCTACTAACTTAGCTGCTGCCTTTTTAGCCAAACGCTCATCGTTATCTTTTTGTTCGCGATCGAGGCGTACCTCGCGATCGTGATAGCGTTTGCGTGAGATGTCTGCCAATACTGGCGACCACGCATCCCAACCTGTCTTATCAGCAGTCACATCAATCATGCTGATGCAATCAACTGGGCATGGGGGAATGCAGAGATCACAGCCTGTGCACCACTCGGTGAGCACCACATGCATTTGTTTAGAGGCGCCCACGATAGCATCGACTGGACAGGCCTGAATACACAGCGTACAGCCAATACATTTTTGCGGATCAATGAAGGCGACAGGTCTTGGACGCTCTGCGCCACACTCAGGATCGATAGTGGGGTGAAGGTTAAAAGCATCTTGCGGATAGATTGGGGCTAGGATCTGGCTGAGGCGCTCAATACCTTCGATGCCGCCTGGTGGACAGCGATTGGGTAGCGTCTCACCACTGGCTAATGCCTCAGCGTACCCCCTGCAGTCGGGAAAGCCGCATTTAGTGCATTGCGTTTGAGGAAGAAGATCCTCCAGGCGATCAGCGAGTTCGTTCACCTGGTTAATGTTCATGAAATGACGAGTTCCTAAGTAAATGAGAGACGCTGTGGTCTCTCATTTTATGGGTTTACTTTGCGTCTAGTTTGGGTAAACGCGCTTTGGTCTTTCGTTGCGCGGGCTGATGATCCCGAATAAAGGATTTAATTTTTGGATAAACCTTTTCGCGCCAACGACGGCCAGCAAAGATGCCGTAGTGACCTGCACCAGCAACTTCATAATGGTCTTTATGCTCTTTAGGAATACCAGCGCACAAGCCATGAGCTGAACGGGTTTGACCACTTCCAGAAATATCATCCAACTCACCTTCAATCGTAAGAAGGGCGGTTTTCTTAATGTCTTGTGGCTTGACTAGTTCGCCTGCAACTTCCCAGGTGCCGTTTGGCAATGAGTAGTCTTGGAATACGGTTTTAATTGTGTCTAAGTAGAACTTCGCATCTAAATCTAGTACTGCGTTGTACTCATCATAGAAACGAATATGTGCCTCGGCATCCTGCTCATCACCTCTAACTAGATTTTGGAAGTAATCCCAGTGTGATTGCAGGTGGTTTTGTGGGTTCATGGCAATAAAGCCAGTATGTTGCAAAAAGCCTGGATACACGCGACGTCCTGCTGCAGGGTAATTAGGCGGTACGCTATAAATCACATGACTCTCAAACCACTCGTGCGATTTTTGTTCGGCCAAGTTATTAACTGCGGTAGGAGACTTGCGCGCATCAATTGGACCACCCATCATGATCATTGAGGCTGGAGTTTTTTCACCGGCTGAAGCCATCAATGAGATTGCGCCTAGAGTTGGAACGGTAGGCTGGCAAACGGAGATGACGTGCAAATTTTCTGCGCCGATAGAGCGAATAAATTCTTGAATATAGTGAACGTAGTCATCTAAACCAAACTCACCATCTTCAAGCGGAACAAGACGGGCATCAATCCAGTCGGTAATGTAAACCTTGTGATCTTGCAAGAGCGTGCGCACTGTATCGCGCAACAAGGTTGAGTGATGCCCTGATAGAGGGGCTACCACCAATACTGTTGGATCTTCTTTAAGCTTTTTGATAACTTCAACATCATCAGAAAAACGTTTGAACCGAACTAAGTTACAAAAAGGTTTTGCAATAGCAGTTCTTTCATGGATGGCAACTTCACTGCCGTATGCCATTACTGAACGAATACCAAATTCTGGCTTTTTATAATTCTTGCCCAGGCGGTACAGGAGTTCATAGCTGGCAGCTAAACGCTCTGATCCCGGAACCTTTGAGGCTGGATTAGAAGCATTAATAAAAGCCTCAGAAGCAGCGCGCGCCCATGAGCTCATGGGTTGAAGTAAGGCTTTTTGGAACTCGTGTAACTGATAAAGCATGGTACCTCCTGTAATTCTGTATAGCCGCTTATTACGCTTTTTAAGCCAATACGCGGGCGATTGCTTTGGCTACTTTATCAATATTTTTGGTATTGAGCGCCGCCACACAAATGCGTCCAGTAGAGAGGGCATAAATGCCATCTTCTTTCTGTAAGCGATCCACTTGCTCAGCCGTTAAGCCTGAGTAAGAAAACATGCCACGCTGCTTTTCGATAAAAGCAAAATCTTGCTTTACGCCAGCAGCCGCTAATTTTTCAACTAAACCATGACGCATCGCTTTAATACGATCACGCATTTCTGCTAACTCGTCTTCCCAGAGTTGACGCAACTCAGGAGAATTCAAAACTGCAGCAGCAATTGCGGCGCCATGAGTTGGAGGGTTGGAATAGTTTGTGCGAATCACGCGCTTTAATTGAGAAAGCACACGAGTCGATTCATCTTTACTTTGGGTCACGATAGACAAGGCGCCGACACGCTCACCATAGAGTGAGAATGACTTAGAGAAAGAGCTTGATACAAAGAAGGACATGCCAGATTCAGCAAAGAGGCGAACAGCAATACCATCTTGCTCAATCCCAGCTGCAAAGCCTTGGTAGGCCATATCCAAGAAAGGGATCAAGCCTTTGTTCTTGCAGATATCGATCACCTGACGCCATTGTGCTTCGGTGATGTCTGCACCAGTTGGGTTGTGGCAGCAAGCGTGCAAAAGCACAGTAGTGTTCTTTGGGAATGACTCTAAAGATTTCACCATGCCATCAAAATCAACACCACGGGTCTTGCCGTCAAAGTAGGTGTACTCAACTACTTCAAATCCAGCAGATTCAAAAATACCGCGGTGATTTTCCCAGGTTGGGTTGCTGATCGCGCAAGGCGCATTTAAGTTAAGGCGTTTAATAAAGTCGGCGCCAACGCGCAATGCACCAGTACCACCTAAACATTCTGCAGTAACCACGCGACCATCTTTAATTAGGGATGAGTCTGCGCCAAACAATAAATTTTGCACCGCACTGTTGTAAGGGTTTGGGCCCTCAATCGGAATGTAGCTGCGTGGTGAGTGTTTTGCCACAATGGCCTCTTCAGCTTTGATCACCGCTTTCAAGAGAGGCACCTTGCCTTCATCTGTGTAATACACGCCAACACCAAGGTTGACTTTGTCAGAACGCTGGTCGGCGACGTAGGCTTCTGTGAGGCCAAAAATAGGATCTTTAGGGGCTAATTGAACTGAGGCAAACAGGGTCATTTGAGGTCGAAAGTGGTGTTTAGGGTGTTTTAGAGGTATTTTTGCTAAAGATTGACGTTAAATTGATCTTAATTGCCTGGTTTTGAGGTCAGAGCCAACTATTTCTTAATAAAAACGGCAAAATCATTGTTTGTACAAAATTCGCTGTGAAGAACTCTCACAGATGAAATGATAGCCGAGATGCCCCCTAAGTCACCCAAAATCGCTTCAAAAGCCGAAGTAAAAGAAGTACAAAAAACCCCTGTGGTTGATCCGTTGGGTGAGGTCGGTCACGATCTCGATCCAGCTAAGTTTGTCACCTTCCCAGATTCCCCATACCAGCTTTACCAGCCATTTCCCCCGGCGGGAGACCAGCCAGGCGCAATTGATGCCCTAGTTGAGGGGGTTGAGGATGGTCTCACCTTTCAGACCCTCTTGGGGGTTACCGGCTCAGGCAAGACCTTCACGATGGCCAATGTCATCGCTAGAACGGGGCGCCCAGCCATTATTTTTGCCCCAAATAAGACCTTAGCAGCCCAGCTCTATAGTGAATTTAGGGAGTTTTTCCCCAGAAATGCGGTGGAGTATTTCGTTAGCTACTACGACTACTACCAGCCAGAGGCCTATGTGCCTCAACGTGACCTTTTTATCGAAAAAGACTCTTCCATCAACGAACACATTGAGCAGATGCGTTTATCGGCAACTAAGAGTTTGCTAGAAAGACGCGACGTCATCATTGTTGCTACCGTCTCTGCGATTTACGGTATTGGCAATCCTGGCGACTATCACAGCATGGTGATGACATTGCGCCCTGGTGACAAGATGAGTCAACGCGATATTTTGATGCGACTCATTGCTATGCAATACGATCGCAATGAAATGGACTTCAAGCGCGGCGTGTGTTTCGCGTGCGCGGCGATACGATTGACATCTTCCCTGCCGAACATAATGAATTGGCAGTGCGCGTAGAACTATTTGACGATGTGATTGAGAGCTTGCAGTTCTTCGATCCGCTGACTGGAAAAATTCGGCAAAAGATTCCGCGCTTTACTGTCTACCCAAGTTCACACTATGTCACTCCACGCGAAACGGTTCTCAAAGCAATTGAAACTATTAAGACCGAGTTGCGCACACGACTTGATGAATTTGTAAAAGATGGCAAGTTAGTAGAGGCCCAGCGTTTAGAGCAGCGTACTCGCTTTGATTTAGAGATGCTCAATGAATTAGGCTTCTGCAAGGGTATTGAGAACTACTCACGTCACCTCTCGGGGGCCGCTCCAGGCGAGGCGCCGCCTACGCTCGTGGACTATCTCCCCAATGATGCATTGATGTTCTTAGATGAGAGCCATGTCCTTATTGGGCAGCTTAACGCGATGTACAACGGGGATAAGTCACGTAAACATACTTTAGTGGAGTTTGGTTTCCGTTTGCCTTCTGCAATGGACAATCGCCCACTTAAATTTACTGAGTTCGAAACCAAAATGCGCCAAACCATTTTTGTTTCTGCAACTCCAGCTGATTATGAAAAAGAGCATCAAGGACAGGTAGTCGAGCAAGTGGCTAGACCAACTGGTTTAGTCGATCCAGAAATTGAAGTATTGCCAGCAAGTACGCAAGTAGATGACCTGTTGGATCAAATTCACGAACGCGTCAAAGTGCATGAGCGTGTTCTGGTAACTGTATTGACAAAACGGATGGCAGAGCAATTGACAGACTATCTCTCAGACAATGGCGTAAAGGTGCGTTACGTTCACTCTGATATTGATACTGTTGAGCGCGTTGAAATTTTGCGTGATCTGCGCCTAGGTGTATTTGATGTACTCGTGGGCATCAACTTATTGCGCGAGGGCTTGGATATTCCGGAGGTGTCTTTGGTGGCTATTTTGGACGCCGACAAAGAAGGTTTCTTACGTTCCGAACGCTCCTTGATTCAGACGATTGGGCGTGCAGCCCGAAATGTTCGGGGTAAGGCGATTCTGTATGCCGATAAGATCACCAATTCGATGCGCCTGGCCATGGGTGAGACTGAAAGACGCCGTACCAAGCAAATTGCCTTTAATAAGCTCCATGGAATTGAGCCTAAAGGGGTCAAAAAGCGCATTAAGGACATTATTGATGGCGTCTATGACGTCAAAGAGAAGCGTCAGGAGATGCAGGTGGAGCAGGAGCGTGCTCGCTATGAAGATATGGGTGAGAAGGACCTGGCATCTGAAATCAAGCGTTTAGAGAAGCAAATGAATGCCGAAGCCAAGAATCTGGAGTTTGAGAAGGCTGCCAGCACCCGTGACCGACTCACTAAGGTGAAAGAAATGGCCTTTGGAGCGAGGTCTAGAGACTCTGTCTGAGGATTAGGTAGCTAATTCCTGGCTTTGAGAGGGGATTTTTGGGATAATTCCCGAGCAGTTTGCTGGGTCTTATGGTAAAGTTGAGTGGAATGGTCGGGTATTACCCGCCTGATCGTTAGCTGTCCATAACAATCCATTACCAAGGTGACATATGAGACTTACAACCAAAGGTCGTTTTGCAGTAACCGCAATGATTGATTTAGCCCTGCGTGAAACGCATGGCCCCGTAACTTTAGCCGGAATTAGCCAAAGACAAAAGATTTCCCTTTCCTATCTCGAGCAGTTGTTCGGCAAATTGCGCCGTTTCAACATCGTGGAAAGTACTCGTGGTCCTGGAGGTGGTTACACCTTAGCTCGCCCATCTACTGAGGTGAGCGTCGCTGACATCATCGTAGCTGTAGATGAGCCGCTCGACGCTACTCAATGTGGCGGAAAAGGGAATTGCCACACTGAAGATGAAGGTCAGGGCCGTTGCATGACTCATGACCTGTGGAGCAATCTCAATTCCAAAATGGTTGAGTACCTCAGCTCAGTGAGCCTAAAAGATTTAGTTCAGCAGCAAGAAGGGCGCGGCATTGTAATTCAAGACATGCGCCAGAAGAAGTTGAAAGTTGAAAGTGCTAAAGCTGAAAAACCAGCGCCAGCACTTGCAGCGAAAAAAGAAGTTACCCCTAAAGCGCCACTAGTTAATTCTGTATTTAATTTGGCGCGGCAAAGTTAATCGATTTATTGAGTAGTACTAAACCTAGAAATTAAAAATGAACGCACCACAAGACCTTCCTCTGCAACCGGTTCCAATGTTTAGTCCAAAGCACTTCCCGGTGTATATGGACTATTCAGCAACAACACCGATTGATCCTCGCGTGGTCGATAAGATGTTGCCTTACTTGCGTGAGCAGTTTGGTAACGCCGCTTCCCGTAGTCATGCGTATGGCTGGGCTGCTGAAGAGGCGGTTGAGTGGGCGCGTTCAGAAGTAGCCCAATTAGTTCATGCTGATCCAAGAGAAATCGTATTTACGAGTGGTGCCACTGAAAGTATTAACTTGGCGCTTAAGGGTGCTGCGCATTTCTACAAAGAGCGCGGTAATCACATCATCACCGTGAAGACTGAGCACAAAGCAACTTTAGATACATGCCGTGAACTCGAGCGCGAAGGTTTTGAAGTGACTTACTTAGATGTATTGCCAAATGGCTTGATTGACTTCGCGCAACTAGAGCTTGCAATGAAACCAGGTACGATTTTGGCTTCAGTGATGTATGTCAACAATGAAATCGGTGTGGTTCAGGATATTCCTGCGATTGGCGAGTTGTGCCGTGCACGCGGTGTGATTTTTCATGTGGACGCAGCACAAGCAACTGGTAAGGTTGATATCGATTTAGAAAAGATCAAAGTGGACTTGATGAGTTTTTCTGCTCACAAGACTTATGGTCCTAAGGGTATTGGCGCCTTGTTTGTGCGTCGTAAGCCCCGTATTCGTATTGAAGCTCAGATTCATGGTGGCGGTCATGAGCGCGG
>TBL_comb47_HYPODRAFT_10002519_pt1 | contig 22550 bp, 13 predicted proteins | sample TroBogypolimnion_40_FD_10682 | JGI IMG/M metagenome (IMG submission 10682)
GCCTGCTGCTTCTACCTCGAAGCGGAATCAACAGCTTGACGAAAACCTGAAAAACCAGTCTTCTTTGCCCGGAGGGTGCAGCACTTTTCGAGCGCCACCCGCCGCACTTTTCAACCGCCGTTTACACGTGATAAGCAGACGAAGCGTTTTCATATTCGTGCGCGTTGAAAAGAATGTTTGCGCGTTGAAATGCTTGAACCTCTAAATTACTGCGTGTTTCCGCCGAATGTTCCTGTTGTTCAAGAAGCGATTGCCGGAGATTAAGTTCTGCTTGGTATTGCGCGAGGTCGGATTTTGTTTTTTCAGTGTCCTGCTTGTCTTTGATTTTATCGCAACCAGCAACCAGAATCAGTAACGCAAGGCCGAGAATTTTGGATTTGGCGAGATTCATAAATTGAGTGTGGGCGGTTTTTGTTTTTGCCATAGTTCCCAAATCTCCGCCGCAACCACCGCGTATTTTTCCTTCGGCTCAACATGACCGTCAAACCAGATTATTGATTCTTCGTGAATGACGCGCCAGCAATCTTGAACTGACTGACATTCCGCCAATCGTGGAATTATCGTCGCCGTTTCTGAATCATATTCATCTTCGTTGCCGCGATAGGCAATTTTTTCAGGGTCATGCCGGAAAAGGATTGCCGACACTTGTTTGAAAAAGTCGCCATGCTCTACCTTGAGTTTTTCCCTTGCTTCAAATTGGGCAACCATGTCTTTAATTTCGGCATAGCTCGCCCCCGGAAAAACCTCACGCATCTTTTTGAAAACCTCTTGATAGTTCGCCTTGCGGAATTTTTCAACGCTCACTTTGCTCAAAAAAACACTTTGCGCGTGTTTGCCCATTAGCTCGCCAATACTGATAGCTTCTAGCGCGGCTTGCGGCTTCAATTCTTCCTGTGCGCCATCTTCCCATTTAACCGTGACAATTTCGGCTGGATAGTCGAGCGAGAACAAGGTCAGGATGCCTTGGTTTTCAATGAAGCCGCCGTTTTCGATTATGGTTTTCAGGACATTCATACGAGATGGCCGCAACAATTACAGCGGTGCGTTTTCATAAATGCACCGAGCAAATTCCCTGCTCCAAACGCCGCTCCGCGTCCGCCAGCATCCATTTTGACAAGTTTTCCAATGCCGCAAACCGGACATTTTGCCGCGCTTCCCGCCATGAATGGGTTGTTAATGGGAGGCCGTCCACACTTGGGGCAAGCTGCCGCAAAGATGGAAACCGGATTTCCGCAATCAGGACAGTTTATTAGAGCCATAATCAATTTCCGCTGTAATGTTCAAGCCGTTCGTTCACTTTCAGCGCGTAATCAATGTCAGAATCCGATGCTGGCTGGCCTTGGCTCACCAAGTAATCTCGCATTTCTTCCCGTGCCGCCGAACCAAAGTATTTTTCTGCCCTGTCGCTGGAAATGTTGTATTGGCTTGGCGTTGTGGAATTATTTACAGAGTCCTCTTGCGCCCTTCTTCTCATCAAATCTTTAGCTTCCATGCGTGAATTGAAATCTGCAACCGATTCGGAAGTGGTTTGACTATTGGGTTGTGCTGCCACCGTTGGCTGGCTGTCCTGTGTGTCTGAAATGCTTTGCTTTGACCACGCATCATCCCAAATATATCCAATGTCCTTTATGCCACAAACAAAACCAACGCACAAAAAGACTATGAGAAAGGACATGGCAAACACTTGAAGCGGAGTGGATTTGCCTGATGGTTTTGTGAAGTGCGGTTTTTGTGGTTTTGTCGCCGCCGCATTGAAAATGTTTTGGCAATGAGGGCATTGAGCATCCTTGCCTATTAAGTCGCTGGCAACAGAACATTCATTTTGACAATGTGGGCAAACATACAATGCCGATTGGCTTTCGTTATTCGCCTGATACTCGTCAAACAAGGAACGAATCTTCGTTGGATTTTCTGCTTTCAGTTCTGTCCGTGTATTATTTCCGAACCATGAGCGCGGCACGCATGATAGATTCTCTACGGTTTTTGTGTTCGTCGCTTTGGTTTCTTTTCCTGTCTGTTTTTCTGCTGTGGATTCCAATTCTTCAAAGTAAAGGCGGCGGTTTTCTGCTGTGATTTCAGCCACAATGTCCGCTTTGCGGGACTGCTTTTTACCATTTGATTCCAGTTTTTGAAAGTAGGCGCGGTTTTCTGCGGCGATTCTGGCAACGGTCTCTTTGTGAGACTCCTTTTTCAGCGTCTTTGGTTTTGTCGTTTTTTTCATAATCGTGTTGCCTCGCGCAACACCGATTACGGAAACAAAAGGGCGCGAACCTGACGCACCCTTACCTGTGGCACCGCGAAGCGCCATTGACGAGAGATACGCCAAGCCGCGCCGATTGGCGCGTGCTTGGGCAGGGTCTCGTCAGTCGAAAATTCGCGGTTTTCAGGTAAGACCGTAGCCGAGCTACGCTAAATTGTTGTGTGTTTGATTTCTGGTCGTTTAATTTTTGCCGTCAGGTTCAATCTTAAACCGGCAAGGGAATCGTTGGCAACGGTTTTTGCGGCACTTCACAAATCCGTCAAACTCTCGCCATGTGTCGGAATTGACCGCCTGTGCCGTGCCGTAAATGCCCTATGCGCGACTTTTGAATCAGGATTGGCCGTTGGCGACCTTTGAACGCCTCTTGCTGAAATAAAGCGCGGAACGGCTGGCAGGTAAATAAATTAAATTTAATTGTGGCGTGGACTTGATTGCAAGCTGTCAGCAGTGCCAGCAAAAATGCCAGCAACTTTTAGGATTTTGTAGGTGGCAGTAGCGAATTGTTACCTTGATTATCGCGGGAACCTCGCTATAATCAGCATTGAAATTGGCATACGGAAGCCGAGTCCTTCCTCTGGAGCCAATTCGCTTCAAATCCGAACTTATTTCCCCAGTTTGAAAACCTGCTGGAAATAAGTCACTTGCGAACATTGAAATGTTAACCAAATACCATTTAGTTCGGATTTTCGTTTTAAACACACCGTTTTCCTTGGGGTCGGGTCGATTTCTGGGTCGAAGTGTTTAACAGAAACCTCCTTGATAATGAGCTGAACCAGCTCCTTTTGATCCGCTTCCGGCAGACTCCTCACCACGCTTCCAAACTTCTTCAGCGAATCCGCGATGATCTGCTTGTCGGCCACCACGCCCTCGCGATAATTAATGTCCATCTGGACTTTGGTCTTTTCGAGTTCCACCGCGAGCTTTTCTTCCGACAGCCGATTGGCTTCGGTGATGAAATCGTCACCGATGTTTTTGGCCCCCTTCTTTTTGCCCACATCGATGCAGTTCCGCATGGACTCCGATAACCATCGGCATCGCATCGTAGTCATCTTGTTGAAGCGAGAATGAGATTTCATGGTTTGCGATGGCCACCTTAACGAGCGCAGCGTTCAAGTTACACTGGATCATTTATCATGGCTGGTGGATGCATCGCTCAATCGTGAAATTGCCTGTCGGATGGCCGAGTCCCGGTTCGTTTCGGCTGCAAATGGATCAAAGGGCAAAATGGATTTGCTGTTCGCCAGCGCAATCGCAATCCAATCGCACCACCGAATATCGGCCGTCGCACCATTGGTCGCCGCTGAATCCGCGGGCAAGGTGATGCCGAAACTTCCGGACTGATTTAAGTCAGCAATAGTGTATCGGACGTAGCCGGGGCGCTCTAAAGTGATTGTCCCACAGGCATTGGTCCTTTCCAGCTCACGGCAGAGCAGCATCCGGTAGGCCGGTACGGCGACGAGCGCGGATTCAATCGTGCCGCGTCCATAGTTATTCTTCCATGGCAATCGGCCCCAAGCCGAATTGGTCTGGCTGAAAAGTTTTTCCGCGGCGGCTTGAAGCATGGCATTCGTTGGGAATTTTTTAAACGGCTCAAGGCATTCCCAATTTGACTGCTCAAGTTGTGCCGGCGTGGTGGTCAAAATCCATTCCGAATAATCGTAGAAGGCCGTCGGGTCGCCCGCTTGGGCGCGAGCCAGTGAAAGCTGGGTCACGAAATTCCCGAGTTGCTGGCTGGAGTATTTCATCACCGTGCTCGCCCGTTTGGACAAGGTTCTCGCGACCGGCAAGGCTGCCTGGACATCCCAGCGGGCGAGGTATTCCGCCATTTGGCAGCACGAGGACAAATCGTAGGTGCCGACATTGTTGGTTGGAACTTCCAGCGCGTGCCGGGTCAGCAGTTCCGTGACCGACGGATGGTTTTTTGCGCGCAACATTTCACCTCGCAAAGCCACCGGTGCATTTGTGGGCGCGGGTTTTTCCATGCTGAAACCGCCCGGAAAACGTGTGATGTTGACCGGTTGAACGAGGTTCGCCGCGGCTTCCTGCCACCGGCCCCGCGCGCTGTCGTCGTTGAGGATGGCATACCAGCGATCTTCCAGTTTCAGGTTTTTATATTTGCTCCAATAGGCGCGCATCTCCGCTGCGTTGGAGAATCCGGCTTGCAGGATGGATTTCAACGCAACGTCGGCGGCGCTGCTGACGGCAATCACGGTGCGGCCGCGGTGGAAATCCCGGCCAAAGCCAACCGAGCGCGTCAGCCGCTGATCATGTTCCAGACAATCCAATAACGGCTCAACGGCCGCGTCACCTTCCCCGATCAAGGCCGATATGATGGGGTCTTCTGGTAGATTAACCCATCCCGGCTGGCCCCATTGACGTGCCTGAACCAGATCCAAATCGCGAACCAGCGCCGCGACCCGCTGGGTCTGGTCGGGGATGTTGGTCACGCCGGTGGTGATCACGGAAACGCGAGCACCTTCTTTCTCACGGCGTTCCAAATCGGCCAGCAACGGCGGCAATTGTTCGAGGAAATTCAGATACGGTTGCTGCTCCTTCTGCCGGCGCGAGTCCCAATACGGCTGTCGCTTAAATCCCCGCTGGGCACATTCCGCCTCGATCTGCGGTTGCGCGGCGGAGAGCAATCGCGCATCGGCCAGCGCCAGTTTTTCATCACCGCGCATGTGGGCGCAAATCATCCGGTCGAACAATGACCAAGCCCAGTCACCGGCCCACGTCAAATACGGATCGGCGTCCGACAGTTTAATCGCATTGGTGGAGACCAGCTCGTTGGTCGGGGAGAACCGGCGCGCCAAATCGTTTCTGAAATCAATTCCTCGATGCTCCAGTGCCAGCCAATAGGCCGTTGCCAAATCCGCTTTCCCCAAGCGTAACAACAGGCAGCCTTTGACGCCTTGCAATGTGTTTGGGAAAACGTTGGCTCCTTCGGGCAAGGCGGATTGCCAGGAGGTAAATCCATTGGTTGCCAGAGCCAGCACGTCGGTTTCCTGGTTTGCATTTGTGCCGACACTCACGGCGGGATAGACGAGGCCGTTCCAACCGATGACAAACCGCTGTTCGCCGCGGCCCGGTAAAACCCAGCCGTGGGTTTTTACGACGCCCCCATCACCACTCCAGGCATTGCCGGTTCCAATTTCAATTTCACGGTAATCACAGCCGCGCGGATCCGCCAAGCCTTGTTCAAACAATAATACAGTGGCCGTGACATAGTTGGTCGGCAGGTTTGCGGTCGGTGGCGACCATCCAGATTTCTGCTTTGGCGGCCGGGGCAATTCCTTGCCAGTAAACAAGGGAGAAACCTTCCGTTCCGGAGAGGTGACGATTCCGCCCATGGTGAGCATGGATCGCGCAGGGAGAACCTTCGTCGGCGCGGAATTGGTTTCTGCCGTCCAGCCGCAAAATGTCACCGTGGCGCAGATCATGCCGACGGCAAGCGTGAGGGCGGCGGGTTTCACTTGCCAAGTTCTAATGCTGTCGCATCCGTCTGGCAACGTAAATAATGCTGGTGTGAAAGGCGTGTGAACTTATGATGCCGGCATGAACTCACCCGGTGGACGCACCAGTTTGTGTTTCTGGCTCAGGATTCTCGGAATATTTATCTCCATCCACGCGACGTATTGCGTCGACGCTCAAACCCGCCCGCGTGGAGCGGACGTTGAAGCATTTTTTACTGCCATCCAAATGGGCGATACCAACGCCGCCGCCGAACTGCTGGAAAGCAATACGAACCTCGCGTTTGCGGGCGAAAATTTCAGCAAATTACCGTTGCTCGAGGCCGCCGCGGCAGGGAATGTGCCGCTGGCCAAGCGGTTGATCCAACTGGGCGCCGACATCAACGCGACCGGTGACACCCGCATGAGCGGCGGCAGCCAGATGACCGCCCTCCACGAAGCCATCAAATACAACCACCCCCAAATGTGTCAGGTGCTGCTGGAGTCCGGTGCCAATCCCAATGTCATGGCGTTTGGCTTTACCACGCCGCTGCATCTCGCGTTTTCTGAGAATCGGGAGGAAATGGCAAATTTCCTTCTGGATTACGGCGCTGAACCGTTTCAAGGGAAATTATTTTCAAACGACGAAACGACACCGTTTGAATTGGCGATCACACGCAGCAACGGCCGACTGGCCGCCCGGATGCTGGGACAAGATTCCAAGCATCCCTTGGGGAAAAAATCGCTGCAAAAACCCCGAACATCGAAACGGCCGCAACGCGGCATGAAGACCAGTGCCGAAGTGTTATCGCAACACGGTAATGAATTGCTGACGGCCGCCGCCCAACGTGGCGAGTTGGAGGCGGTTCAGGCTCTATTGAGCGCGGGTGTCTCCGCAAAAAATTCCAATACTAATTGTCCAACGCTGCTCCAATCGTATTCGCTGGCTGCCAATGACAACGCCAGAAATCTTTCTTCAGCCACCGACCAGTGGCATCGGCTCCAAGACCAGTTGAAAGCCGATTACATTTCGAAAGCCGACGCAAATTTTGTCGCCTCGCTGCGCTCCCAAGAAGCCAGCCAGGCCGACAAGGTGGCGATGATGGCCACCGAACGCTGGCATAAGATTCTGGAGATCTTGATTAAAAACGGGGCGGATTATGATGCGTTTGCCGCAACGGCCTTGGGAGACACGAATCAAGCAAGTCATCTGCTGGCCGCCGACAAAGGCGTGGCGCAAACGCGGGATTGCAACGGCCAAACGCCATTGCATTGGGCAATCCAAACTGATCAGCCGCTTATGGTCGCATTTTGGATCAACGCGGGAACGTCTCTGGCCGCGACGAACACTGCGGGACAAACCGCGCTGCACCTCGCCGCTGTAAACGGAAAGACGGATTTTGTCAAAGCCCTGTTGTCCGCTCACGCGCCGACCGACCTCCATGACACCAACGGCTGGACGCCTTTGGATGCCGCCATTCAGAACAAGCAATCTGATTGTATTCACCTGCTTCTATCGGAGAATCCGGTCGCGACGCATCCGGAGCGGGGATTGTCGATGTCGTTGCATGAAGCCGCCGCCGCCGGAAATGTGGCAACGCTGGTCGCCATTTTGGAAACGGAAACGAACTTGGAAGCGCGAAACGAACTCGGTCTTACCCCGCTCCAGGTTGCGGTGACAAAAGGTCATCTTGCCGCCGCCGCACTGTTGGTGGACAAGGGTGCCAATGTGAAAGTGTGTGACCCGGCAGGCAACGATTTGCTGCATCAAATCCTGTTGCAAGAGCAGTTGACCATTTACGACCGTCCGCCAACCAACTGGCTGGAGCGGGTCGGACAAGATCCAAACAAGAAATTATACGTGCAATACCTCACGGTTGGGCAATACGAGCAAGGGTCCAATCCGCTGTTGCAAGCCGCCAGTCTTTTGCTTGCCTGCGGGGCCAATGCCACGGCCAAAAACAAGGCCGGCGACACCCCCATGCAGTTGATCGTGGATCAAAAAACCGGACGAGGCGTGTTTTTCTTTGATAACGAACGCGAAAAACTTTTGCAGCTGTTGAGCGTGCATGGCGGCAACGTGGATGACCGTGACGCCGATGGAAACACGGCGCTACATCGGTTGTACACCGGTTTTTACGACGTCAACAAAGTTGAGAGCATGGCCAGCCTAATTGCCAGCGGCGCGAATGTGAATGCCACCAATAATTTAGGACAAACGCCTTTGCATGTGGCAGCGCAAAAAATTAATGGCTGGGATAACAATGATCCGCTGGTCAACGAACCGTTTCAATTGCTGATTTACAAGCAGGCTGATGTCAACGCCCGAGATAATGAAGGGCGGACACCAATGGATGTTGTCGCTGCCTCCAACTCTTCGTTCAAAAGTGAAGCCATGGCCTTGCTCATCCAGGCCGGGGCCAAGTCCAACGAGACGGACAAGAAAGGACGGACCACGGTGCATCAGGCTTTGACCGGTGAATGGCCGTGGCAATCGGCGGGCGAGAATCTCCAACAGTTGGCCAAAGCGGGCGCCGATTTTTCCGCCAAAGATAACAATGGGAAAACGCCGCTGCATTATCTGGCGGCGCTGGGTGATCAAAAACCTCTGTTCTTCATCCGCGGCGTTGATCAGATATTTATCAACGCCAAAGTGGATTTCAACGCGCGGGACAACGATGGCAACACCCCGTTGCATATCGCCGCCAAGACCGGGACGCGGGATGTTTTTGATTGGTTGGTAAAGCAAGGGGCGAGATTGGATGAAACCAACAACGCCGGGGAGACGCCGCGACTTCTATCAGCGCGAGCGTCAAATGGTTTTTCACGATTCGGCCCGCCGAATGCCGATACCGACATTTTTGCCGCTGCGCGCGAGGGTAAACTTGAATCCTTGTCCGCCTTGGTCAAAGCCGACCCCGCACTTGTGAACATTACCAACCAGTTCAATCAGACACCTTTGAGAGTTGCTGTTATGGCCCACCGCACCAATGTCGTGGAATTTTTGGAACAGCATGGAGCCCAGTGGGACATTATCTCGGCCGTGATGGGTGGCCAGAGCCAGGTCGCGCGTGAAATTCTAACCCGGCAGCCGGAGTTGATATCCTCGAAAAACTTCGGAAGTTCACTGTTGCATCTGGCCGCCGCCAATGGCGACGTGGCGACGACTAAAATTCTTCTGGATGCCAAAGCGGATTGGCGCGAGCAGGATCGCCGCGGGCTGTCCCCCTTGGGCGTAGCCCGTTTACGAAATCAAGGAGACGTGGTTCAGACGTTGCGCGAACGGGGAGCGACCGAGAATATTTTAGACCTCGCGTATGTGGGTGGAGAAGCCATTACCATCCAACTGCTTAAACAGGATAAATCACTGGCGCTCGCCACCAATGCCATGGGTTTATCGGTGGCGGAAATTGCCGCTGGAACGGGACAGGCTGACGTGCTCAAGCGATTGCTTGACAGTGGAGTATCTTCGGAACGCGCTGGCGGCTTTGAGAGTCAAACGCCCTTGCACCTGGCGGCAATTTACAACCAAACCAATACCGCGAGACTGTTGATCCGGCGGGGGGCAAAGGTGAATGCTGACGACCGATCGGGTTTTACTCCTTTGCATGTCGCAGCCCTCCGCGGAGCCATCGAGGTGGCGGGCATTTTGCTCAAAGCCAAGGCGGATCCCAACCAACCGATGTCCGAGCCGTCTGGAGATGGCATGCTGAGAATGCCGATGATGGGCGGACCGAACGCCATCAGATTTACCCAGGAGTCAGCGCTGCATCTAGCCGCCATTATGTGCCAGACCAATATGATCCGGCTGCTGTTGGCCTCTGGTGCTTCGGTCAACGCTGAGGATGGGATGGGGCGAACTCCGTTGGACCTGGCCAAAACGGCAGGTTTTCCGCCAAGCGTTTTTTGGATGCAACGTAGCTTCGGGAGAATGGATCCACTGGGCGTGGCTGAACCTCTTTCATTCCCCAACCGGGCCAGCCTTGCTGACCAGCAAAAAGCGGCAGTCACCATCCTTGAGAATGCGAGAGGCAAAAGCCGACAATCTGGCCAGCACTTCGGGCAGCCTCCAATTTTTTCGCCCTGAGACCAAAAGCTAACCTGGGCGTGCCGATCACAACGGCTCAGCGCGACGGAATAACCCCCATTGAGTCCGCCATGGTGATTTCGTCATATTTAATATGGTGTAAATTCCAATGATTGGAACAAACGGACCAAACCTTGCGTATAAAAACAAAATGCATTTGTATTGATAGTTGCGCGGTTCTTTGGGCTAAATCTTGGACTATTCACCACCGGCATTCCTGAGTTTTTGCAGCAATTCCAGCCAATCACGCAGCTGGACCTCCTTATCTTCAATGGAAAGTAGCCTGCACAAATGTCGCTTGCTGAAAAAAAAGAGCTTTCCTAGTTGGGCGGGCGTGAACGGGTGGTTTTCACGAGCAAAACGTAGCGGTTATCACGGCGGCGATTCCAACGCCATTCTGTTTCTTTGAGAAGGAACGGGAACTTGTTCACGCGAACACCGCGTCGTTTCGCCAACCGCGTCTTGGTAAAGCTCCATTAGGATTCGATGCCGTTGATGTGCCGCTTGCCTCCGGCAAATTCGTTTTCATGATGATGCACCCGATGATGATTGAACCCGTCCCAGACCAATCCGTCATCGGCCTTCCAGCCCTCGGTGTGGATGGTCGTCACGCCTTTGACCTGGCCTTCAACTACCCTTATAAGCTCGATTTTTGAGCAGTTGGGCACGATCTAAACGAAGCCTTTGCCCGCCCGTTTGAGCAGCCCGATGACGGAAATTTTCCGGCCCACAGCACGTCCGCGCTGGCCGCGCTGGCGCGCACCCGGCGTGGTCCGAAATAACGCTCGTCAATTTCCACGATGCCGCCGACAAACGGTTTGGCTTCAGTTTGAGCCAAAGCCACCACGTGCTGCCGCAACAGACCGTTAAGCCGGTGCGCCGTTTGCTTGTTGTCCCCGCATATTTTGGCGGCGGTCCATGCCGGGAGATCGTAGGCAAAGCAGCTTAACACTGCTCGAAAATCCCGCTCCAAAACACGCGCACAGCGCAAATACTTGTTTCGCATTGTCAGTCCAAGTGTTTGAGCAGTTTCACCTCCGCTCAACTAGGAAAGATGCTTGAGAAAACATCAAAATACAAAACCACGTTTTCGATTCCCGACGCGCTACCAATCCAATTTAATCAAAAGGTTAGTGAGTTTTGTAGGTTTGAACAACACCAGCTGCTAACACATCTGGGCTTCCCCCCGGATAGTGGACAGCAGCGGGCACGGGGACGGCAGGACGTAAAAACAACAGGCATACACCCGCAACTAGTCGTCGATCAGTTGGCGAATGAAAGCTTGTTCCTCAGCGATCAAGTTGGTCACCGCGCGTTTATTTGTCATTGGGACCTCTGACCAAATCAATCCAATCCGATGATGATTTTGCGCAAAGTCTATGAAAATAAGCGCAAAGTATGGTGGAAAAAATTTGTGCCATATTTCATAATAATGCCAAACCATGAGATTGCTTTTTAGCATTTGCTCGCTGTTGTTTTTGGGCGTCGGCTTCGATTTGCAGGCCGACGTTCCGCTTCGGCCTCCCACTGAGACCGTGGCGTCGGCAGCAGACAGCGTGCTCACAGTTTATCCCGCTCAGGAAAAGCAAATAATCAAGGGACTGGGCTTTGAAATACAATGTGATTCGATTGGTTCGGGAAATCATGGTCTGCCCGAGGAACCGCTTGGCGTGCCTCATGATCTGGTGCCGTCGGAACGGCAGCGGCTTGCCAATGAAATGCTCAAGGGATTTCGTTATTGCCGTTTGGCTGGAGGGCTTTATTGGCGTGGGCTTGATTCCGAGAAAAAATATCTGCAACCGCGCTGGCCGGAGCAATTGGCGGAACTGCGCGACCTGCTGAACGCCGCCGGCGTCGAGGGTGTTTCATTTGAATATTGGTCGCCGGCACCATTTTGGAAGAGCAACCAATCCTACACTGGCCTGCGCCCGAATGATCCACGCAACCGCCTGCGTTGTTTCGCGCCGGGTTTTGCGGACGATCCGGTTTATCACGGCAACACGAACCGTTTTCTCTCCGATTTCGCGCAGGCCGTAGTTGCGGACATCCAGACGCTAAAATCGGCGGGAATCAAAACAAAGATGTTCGGTTTGCAAAACGAGCCGGACGTGAATCATGTGATTTACTCGACCTGCGAGTATCCCGACAGCTCAAGCTACGTCCGGGCTTACGCGACGGTCGCGGCGGCGGTGCGCCTGCTGGACACGAATATTCTGTTGTTTGCTGACACGGAAAATTATTTTCCCAAGAAAATTGGACCGATGATGGGGCGTCCCGAAATTGCGGCGTTGGTGGATGCGTATGCGGTTCACATCGTCGGCTCATCCTCAGACACCCCGCGCAAAGTTCACGCGGACATCACCGCCAAGCTGCCCCCGCGTCCGTGGTTTCAAAATGAATATGAGTATCTCACCGGCGGCGCGACGCCAGACCGCTGCCTGAACACCGTGCAGCACATCATGAATTCCTTTCAACTCGCCGAGAATCCGACGTGGTTTTGGATTCATGCGCTCAAGCCGGTGGGCAACGCTGAGGCCAGTGGCTACTCGCTCGGCTTCTGGAAATCGCGGCTCGACACCAACCAACCGCCTTCCGCAGAACCATTCCGTCGCTGGCCGAGCGGGCCAGAGTTTACCCAGTTGCCGGAGTCGCTGAAAAAACTGGAAATGGTTTCCGCAAAACTGCCCGCCGAAGGCAGGCCAGCTATCGCTTACAATTTTCTCCTGAACCAGCCGGTCACGGTTTTTCTGCTTGCGGATTCGCGCACGGCGAACAATCTGCCTGCGGTCTGGGAAAAAACGGAGATGACCGCCGCGTGGCCCGGCGGCACGGACATTATTTATCAACGCAAATTTTCAGCGGGCAAAATTGAAATCCCCGCGCCCGGTGGCGGAGCGGTGGCACACAGTGTTTTTGTCGAGCCTACGGACGCTGCGACGTTCAAGCCTGAGATCGGCATGAATCTGCCGATTCAAATTCGTTCGCAGGCGCTGGCTCTCGAGCAAATAGCACGCGCCGTTGAACCAGGGCATTGGATTTTCAATAACTACAACTGGCACGCGGTTGGCAGTTTCGCCCGGCATCTGCCGTGGAATTCGGTGGCAGTCGCGGCGGAGGAAAAAGTTTACCAAGCCAACGCGCGCGTCCTCGCGTTTCGCCGTCCAGATGGCAAGCTCACCATCGCAGTTTCAAATCGCAACCCAAGCGAGCATGGTTTTCACATTGATACCGGTTTGACCAATGCGATGTTCCAAGGTTTCCGCTACACGCCCGACGAGGCTGGTCAAAATTGCGCCGGTGTTGAAATCGGCCGTCTGAGCGGGGGAACCATTTCACCAAAGCTCGCTGGTTTGAGCTGGGAATTCTGGGAGCAACAATAAATCCATGGCGATCAAAGTTCCCAATCTTCGCTGGATTCTCGCCTTTGCCCTCTTCATGGCGGCGTTGCTGAACTACGTTGACCGCAACGTCCTCGGCCTGCTCGCGACGACGATTCAAAAAGACCTGAACATCTCAAATCAGGAATACGCGAGCATCATCAATTATTTTCTCATCGCCTACACGATTGCGAATCTCCTGTCCGGCCGCGTGGTGGACAAACTTGGCGTGCGCTGGAGTCTCGCGCTGTTCGTCGCGTGGTGGACGATTGCCAATGCGTTTACCGGCATGGCGCGGTCGCTCGGACAAATTTGCGGACTGCGTTTCATGCTCGGTCTGGGTGAAGCCGGTTGTTACACCGCGTCGCCCAAGGCGGTGTCCGAATGGTTTCCCGCCGCCGAGCGGGGAATCGCTGTAGGTGTTTATAGCGCCGGTGGTGCCGTTGGCGCGACGATTGCGCCGGTGATGGTCGCACTCATTGCGGACAAATTCGGCTGGCGGTGGGTGTTCGCGGTCACGCCGATGGTGGCGCTGCTGTGGCTGTTTCTCTGGCTCTGGCTTTACAAAAGTCCAGCGTCGCATCCGCACATGACAGACCAGGAAAAAAGCTATCTCGCGGCTAATCTCGCTTCAACCAAGGCAGCGAACGCTGCGCCGAAAGAATCCGAACTGGCCCTATGGCAACGAGTCCTGCGTGAACCGCTCGTCTGGCAACTGATGCTCGCGCGACTCATCACCGATCCGGCGTGGTATTTTTTCCAGTTCTGGTTTCCCAAATATCTCCGCGACGTGCGCGGCCTCGACCAAAAAGGAGTCGCCATCATGTGGATGATTTTTGCGGCCGCGACCATCGGTTTCACAGTCGGCGGATTTCTCTCCGGCCGACTGGTGAAACGCGGTGTCATTCCGTCCGCCGCGCGAATTTGGATCATGCTGACCAGTGCGTGCATCGCGCCGCTGATGGGCTTTGTTCCCGCCGCGCCGACGGTGCTGACCGCCGTGCTGATGGCCATGATCGTCGCTTACGCTTCGACGGCGTGGTTGAGCAACATCACCTCACTGGTGGTGGACATCGTACCGCAGCGCATTCTCGGCACGGCCTTCGGCGTCATTGCCTGCGGCAGCGCGCTCGGCGGATTTTTCATGAACAAGGCGGTGGCGTGGTTCATTGACCATCGAAGCTATAACGAATGTTTCTATGTAATGGCGGCGCTATATCCGATGGCGCTGCTGCTCATCTGGAATCTGCGCAAACGCGCCAATGCAAATTAAATTTCTATGAAAGCTGTAAAAGAAAACTATGACATCGTCGTCTGCGGTGGCGGGCTTGCCGGCTTTTGCGCCGCAGTCGCGGCCGCGCGCAACGGCGCGAAAACCTGTCTCGTCCACAATCGCCCCGTGTTGGGCGGCAACAGTTCCTCCGAAGTCGGCGTCACGCCGCACGGCGCGGCGGCGTTTCACGCGTATGCGCGCGAGACGGGAATTATTTCCGAAGCGCTCATCGAGGAACGCGCCCGTAATCATGCCGAAATTTACGAGAACGGTTGGACGAACAGCGTGTGGGACATCGTGCTTTATGACATAGCGCAAACGACGCCGAATCTCACGCTGCATCTGAACACGGACATTCGCGGCGTGGAGATGCGTGACAAAAAAAATATTTCCGCCGTACTCGCCGTCGTGCAGAACGCGGAAACGGAACTGCGGCTCGAAGGAAAAATATTCATTGATTGCACCGGCGACGGCATCGTCGCGGACAAGGCGGGCTGCGTGTGGCGCATGGGTTCGGAAGGCCGCGACGAATTCAACGAGCCGCACGCGCCACTCAAGGCGAGCAGCGACACGATGGGCAATTCGATTCATTTTCTCGCGCGTGACACCGGCGCGCCCGCGCCTTTCAAAGCGCCCGACTGGGCCGTGAAGCACGAGGACGCGAGTTATTTTTACAAGCAGGGGCGATTGCCGAAAGAGAAGCGCGGCGGATTCTGGTGGCTGGAGATCGGCGTGCCGTATCATACGATTTACGATGCCGAAACCATTCGCCACGAACTCACGCGCCATGCACTCGGCGTTTGGGACTGGATGAAGAACAAAGATCCCAAGACGATGGAACTCGTCCGCAACTACGCGCTCGACTGGATCGGCCAAGTGCCAGGTAAACGCGAGAGCCGTCGCATCATGGGCCGTTATCTGATGACCGAGCATGACATATTGAACAAGACGGTGTTCCCGGATGAGATTGCGTTCGGCGGGTGGTTCGTGGATTTGCACACCCCCGGCGGACTGCTTGCGAAAAGTTCCGAGCCGTCGGCTGCGGCTGGCGGGCATGAGGACGAATACGATACGTTCAGTGATTACTCGGCGATGTCCTACTGCGGACCTTATGGAATTCCGCTGCGCATTTTGCTCGCGAAGGACTGCGACAACTTGATGATGGCTGGTCGCAACGTGAGCGTGACGCACGCGGCGCTCGGCACGGTGCGTGTGATGGGCACGACGGCGCTGATGGGCGAGGCGGCAGGCATCGCGGCAGCGGTCGGATTGGAACGCGGCCACGACTTCGATGAAATTGTGGCGCAGGACATCGGAGAAATTCAGCAGCGGCTCTTGGCGAACGGTTGTTTCTTGCCGAATTATCAGAGCACGGATGAAAAGGATTTGGCGCGGTCGGCAAAAGTTTTCGCGAGCAGTGAACTGGCCGTTAACGGCGTCGCGCCGGAAATGATCGGCTTTCACGATGGGCTTAAAATATGGCGCGACCAACCACAATACAGCATCGAGCGGCTCGAAACGCGGCGCGGCCAGTTAATCGCCACGGATGGCGGACTTATTCAGAGTATTGAACTTTGCCTTTCGAATGAGAACTCGGTGGCCGAGACTCTGGAAGTTCAATTGTTTATGGCGGAACACATCTGGGATTACCGCGTTGAACCAAGCGCCCCGCTGGCCAGTGCCAAACTGACTGTGCCGCCCGGGACAAATCATTGGGTGAAATGGGCGCTGAATCTGGAATTGCCCACGAACCGTGCGCCGGGAAGTTTTCTGCGGCTCGACGCGCTCGCCAATAAACACATTTCGTGGCACGCGTCACAGAAAATCATTCCCGGTCACATGGCGATGTATGCGATTTCGCCGAACCGGATGCGCCGCTTTGGAAACGGGGACACGCTGGCCTACCGCATCGCCCCGCCGCAAAAACCATTTGCGCCCGCGCAGGTATTATCCGGTGTCACACGCCCCCATCGCACGACGAACTTGTGGGCTTCCGATGCGATGCAAGCACTGCCGCAGTGGTTGGAACTGAATTGGGCCAAACCGCAAAAAGTATCCGAAGTGCAGTTGGTTTTTCCCGGCCATCTCGTCCGCGAGTATCACGCGTATGCGCCGTTCTATCGCGATCCGCAATGCCCGCGCGACTATGCCATTGAAATATTTGCCAAGGGCAAATGGCAACCCGTTCTGGAAATTAAGGACAACTATCAGCGATTGCGTTCGCATAAATTCCCAGCGCCAATTACGGCTGACAAATTACGCGTCGTCATCACTACCACTAATGGCGACCCATCGGCAGCAATTTACGAGGTGCGATGTTTCGAAGTGACCCAACCCTGAAGATCCGAATCAAGAAATCTCTCATTGGATTTTCGGCGCTTACAGAAGCTTCAGCTTCTGTAGCAGATACTTTCTAATTTATTTTATAACTTGAAATGCACACAGCCAAAAGTAAATTAGCTGTTAATTGACGACTCATTTTCATGCTGGAAACTTGCCTCTTAAACCGGCCATTCCAGCCAGTTAAAAAAAACGTTGGAGATATTTTCTTTCCTAATAAGTGACAAATCCAGTTTGTTGCCTTGCTAAGTCTTCCGATTGGATTTTTTAGAGGTGGCTGTATTCCAGCTCATTTTCTAACTCGAAAAGCCATTCGATAGTAATAAGATTGAATTCGCCTGACGGGAGATTGGTCGTTGTTAATTCCAATGACCATGATTTAATCTTAAGGGTTTTCGAGAATGATTTCCCAAATGGCTAAGCCAACTGTCGCAATGAGAATGAAGACATTAAGTGTTTTGCAAATTATCTTTCCAAGGAACCGGTTGGCTTTTATTCTGAATTAGTTGTTGGCCATATCGAGATAGTCACCATATTGTGAGCATGTGAGCAATGTTTTTCTATTACTGGCATTTATCAAAGCGACTGCCATGCACAAGCAAGGTTCGACATACAGATTGGGAAAAGCTTTTAAGCCGGCAACAATCAGGATAAAATTCCATCGGTTAATACAATAGGTTTTTGGCACTGTTTACAATACGAAATAAATGCGATGTGTAAACGTCGTTTATGCAGTGATTTTTCCATTATGTCTCTACAGAAATCGCCTCATTCATCACGGTATAAATATCATGAAGATACCTAATGATGCGAAGCGGCTCTTCCTTCTGCTATTCATCCCGATGCTGTTGCAACTGGGACAGAATAGGGGGCAGGCCACTAGCGGTTTCTCCGTGAACGGTGGCGCGGCGCAGACGGGCTATGTCTTCGGCCAGGGCGTGTGCTGCGGTGGCGACTCGGTGACGGCCAGCGGGACGTTTGCTGGCGCGTATGCCAAGAACCCCGGGAACACCTATTATCCGGAGTTTGTACTTATCAGCAGCAACTCTTTCATCACCAGCCCGGGCAGCCAACCCTACGTCACCAACACGGGCACGTTCACGGGTTCGGACAGCAGCACTTACACAAACTTCAACTATTACCCGAGCCTGTGTTATTTCTCCGCCGGTTGCCTGACGAATTACGGCTGGCTGAATTATTCCAACGTGAACACGGCGCCGGGCAACTCCACTTTCCTGAACGCGTATGACGGGCAGATTGGCACCGCGCCGGGCGTGACGGGCAATTTCAACCGCAATTATTACTGGGGCAACGGCGTTTACCTCAACGACGCCAATGTGAAGTATTGGGGCGGCCCGGTCAACGTGCTGAACGGCATGACGAACAACCCCAACGCCATGATCACCGCCGTGGTGAACGGCACGAATCAAGTCAATGTCGCCGGGTTGAATGTCTCGGCCTGGTATGGCGACAGCACCATGGCCGCGATCACCGAGGCGAATTACGGAACGATTGCGGGCAGCTACACCGGCAGTTACAACGGCACGGCCGCCGGCATTTATAACTTCACGGATTATGGCGGCATGAACATTACCAATGCCGCGTCTGGCATCGTCACCGCTAAGGCGCCGTATTATGCGGATGGCATCTATGCCTGGTGCCAGTATGGCAATTTGAATCTGGTCCAGAACGGGCTGGTCACCGGCACGGCCACGGGCGGACAGAATGGCAACACCACCGGCATCGGCGACGCGGTCGGAATGGATTTGTTCACCTACAGCACCACCAACACCGCCAGCATCAATTTGCTGAACACCGGCACCGTCACCGCCAATGCCACCGCCTACACGAACCTTTATTCCGTGGCGGTCTTTTGCTGGGCGGAGGGCGGGAGTTTCACTTTCACCAACACCGGCACGCTGACCGCCACCGGCCACTGCACCATGACTCCATTCAGCAGCAGCGTAAATACTTTCTACGGCGGCAGCTCGCGTGGCCCGGTCACGCTCTATAATTCCGGCACGGTCATCGGCAACGCCGATACCAACGGCGGCGGCGGTTGGGCCTACGGCACCGAGAACGACAACGGGGACCCGATCTCCGTCGTCAACACCGGGACGCTTTACCACAACACTGGCCTGGGCTTGTTCATCTACGGGGTTGGTCCTAGCAGCAACGGCGTGGTGACCGTGACCAATACCGCCAGCGGCAGCATCTACGGCGGCCTCGAAGGGATTGCGGCCGAGCATTACGCCGGCCAGTTGACGATTTATGACTCCGGCACGGTCATGGCCGACACATCCAACAACAACGCGATGAACCTCGGGAGCACCAGCGCCGTCGTCACCGTGCACTTGTATGGCCTGCCGAAGATCGTCGGTTCGATGAACGGCTTGGGCCGCAGCAATGTACTGGATTTTCATCTCGTCGGCACGTTGCAGAAGGTCAACGGCGCCAATGCTACGCAAAGCACCAATCTGGCGGCCTACAATTTCAGCCTCACAGGGAGCCAAAGCATCGTCGTCTCCGGCCAGACCTACAAATGGTCTCGCTTTAATGTGACTGGTTCTGTCATCCCACCGCCCGTCCTCGCGGCGAGCGTGGTTTCCAACGGAACGCTCGCAAAGATTTCCTGGGCGACAAATTATCTGGGCTGGAAATTGCAGAGTCAGAACAATGCGCTCAACATTGGTTTGGGCACGAACTGGCAGGATATCGCCGGGTCAACCACCACAAATCAGATGCAGCTTCCTTTGTCCATTACGAACGGAAGTGTGTTTTACCGCCTTTCGATGCAATAGCGTTTAGGACAAAAGAACTCGTGCATCAAATTCGACAGCCAAAAATCATTTTATGAATACACGCTTCTGGACTGCTTCGTTGCTCATGAGCGTCGGACTGTTCGCAACAGTTAGCTGCCATACCACCAGCTCCTTCTCGGTGAGGCGGAGTATCAACGGCGTCTGGGTGGACGTGTCGCAAATTCATCACGATGCGCAATCCAACGGTGACACTTGGGATTACATCTGGGCCGACGACGACGATCTTTATTCCTTCGGTTGCGATGGCAAGGGTTATGGTGCCACAAATTCCATGAACCTGAATTTCAATTGCCTGAAAGGTTCCAACTGGAATTCACTGACCGGTCGGCTCGTGAATCCTATGGCGGAATACGGCCTGAATGGTGCCTATCTGGCGGATCACTCGCCGCAACTTTTGGAACGCGATTGGTCCAAGATTCCTCGCGGACCGAATTGGAAAGTCAGCGGTGCCGATTGCATTGACGGCGTGTTCTATGCCTTTGTGGCGGAAAACTGGTACGGCAACCAAAAAGCCTATGGCAGTGATCATATGGACACGGCGATGCGCCAGACGGTCAATAACATGAGCCTTATTAAATCCACGGACAAAGGACTTACTTGGACCCGCACGATGGCGGCCAACGCGGAGCATCCCATGTGGACCAACAAAATGTTCAGCACCGGATTCTTCTTCAAATACGGCCAGAACGGCGGCCACACCAAACAGGATGACCAGAACAAATATGTTTACGCCATGTCTAATGACGGCTATTGGAATTCTGGTTCCGCGTTCTATCTCGGCCGCGTGCTGCGCACCAAGATCGGCAACCTCAACGCCGCCGACTGGGACTATTTCAGCCATGGAAGCTGGACGTCGGATCTAACGCAAGCCACCCCCGTGCCCAGCTTGCCCAATGGTGAAAATAAATGCACGATGGGCACGCCCATCTGGCTGGCTGCCCTGCACAAATATGTCGCTCCCGTTTGGTATGATACCGGCCATTATCACGCTTGGTATTTCCCCACGGACGTAACGTTCGCTTTTTATCAGGCGGATCATCCATGGGGACCGTGGGCCTATGTCGGCGAAAAAACCTGTCTCCAATTTCTCGCGGACCAAAAGGGCAACGCGCACCGCTGGTACGGACCTGTTTTCAGTCCGAAGTTTATCACCAATAATGCCGACGGCAGCGTGACTGTGATTATGGTGTTCTCCGGTTCGACTTGGGAAAACACCCCCAACAGCCTTTACAAAAATAATTCCTGTCCAGTGACGTTTTATCCAAAGCCGCAGCCGCAACTTTTGAAAACCATCAACGACACCGAAGCGCAGTATTCCGAAGGCTGGATTTACCAGACCAATCGCAACGTCGGGGATTGGGGCAACGACGCCCACGTCACCACCAAACCCGGCAGCTACAGCGAAATCACTTTCACGGGCGGCGGGATCGAAGTATTGTCTGAAAAATTTCACGACCTGGGCGAAATTGAAGTGACACTTGACGGCGTTTCCAAAGGCCGCTACCAACTCTATCAAAACCCAATGCCACGGCTGTATCGCGTGCCGGTTTTTCGGAAAATGGAATTGTCGCCGGGCCGGCACATCCTCCGGGTGACTAACATCGCCACCAACAGCGCGTTCTGTCTCGTGGACGGTTTCAAAATTTATGGCGGAAATTAAACGATCTTAAATGCCAAAAACCTTGGCCATCCACCTCTGACTTTTATTACTTATGAAACTTAAATATTTTATTGTTGTCTCTGCTTTTTTTCTGGCCACGCTGCCCGTATCCGCCCAACGACCGGTTGGGAATGCAGACCAGACTCTCAAAACATTCAGCACAATGGGCAAGGAAGTCACGCCACTCCGGCGGGACAAGGAGGCGGAACTGTTTCACCATGAAGGCAAAGGCTGCCTGACGCACATGTGGTTCGGCGGCGGCTGGAAGGGTTGTGAGAAAACGCGCATCCGTATTTATGTGGACGGCGAGACCAATGCCTCCATTGACATGGAATTATTTCTCGGTCATGGCATCGGTTTTGGCGATGAATCCGCGCCGTGGGGCGTTGCCCGCATCGGCCGGACGGGCGGCGGCGCCAATGTTTATGACACTTACCGGATTCCGTTTGGCAAAAGCATTCGCGTCACCGGCCAGCTTGATTCCGACACAACGGGAAATCCGCTTTTTTGGTGGATCATCCGTGGCACGGAAAATTTGCCGGTTGAATTAGGCGGCGTGCGCCTCCCGGACAATGCGCGATTAAAACTCTACAAACTGGAAAATCACACCGCCCAGCCGCTTGAAGAATTTTCGCTGTGCGAGGTGAAAGGCGACGGCGCGCTTTATCAAGTGACAATGGCCGCGAAAGGCCTGCGCAAACTGGGAGACCAAAGCCAGCGGTGGAAGGACTTAAGTTTCATGGAAGCGTGCATGCGAGCTTACATTGGCGGCGCGAAGGAACCGCTGTTTTTGTCGTCAGGTTTGGAGGATTATTTTCTGGGCACCTATTATTTCAACAAAGGCCGCTACGCGACGCCCGTGGCCGGCTTGACCCATTTCGACAAAGAACAAAACGAATTTTCCGCGTATCGTTTTCACGAGGATGATCCGGTGTTTTTCCAGAATGGTTTGCGCCTGACTTGCCGCTGTGGTGAGAAGATTGGCGAAAAGATTTTTCACGATCCGCCGCCCGCCCGCTACACCACCTACGTGTGGCTGTACCAGTGGTGAACGCTTGAAAATTAAAAATCATTCTGCGCCGGACAACCTAGATTAATTTTCGGACAGGCTGCTCCGGGGTTTTCTTAGACGCCAGCCTTGCCGCCAGCCAAAGGACCTTGGATTCAAGTTGCGAGTGCGACAGAATTGGTGGGTGAAATATCATCAATTAAGTACGGAGGAACGGTATGAATTGGCGGCTTTGCGCCGGCAGAATCTGGGGATGGGCAAGCTGGCGGAACA
>TBL_comb47_HYPODRAFT_10002520_pt1 | contig 22550 bp, 13 predicted proteins | sample TroBogypolimnion_40_FD_10682 | JGI IMG/M metagenome (IMG submission 10682)
CAGCTTCTATCGCCGCGTTGAGCGCCAGCAGGTTGGTCTGGCGAGATATTTCCTCGATGATGGAAATCTTGCCGGTAATGTTCTTCATGGCGGAGATGGTGTTTTCCACCGCCTGGCCGCCGGTCCGGGCATCGTCGGCCGATTTAACTGCTATCTTCTCGGTCTCCAGTGAATGCCGGCTGTTCTGGCTGATGTTGACCGTCATACGTCCGATAGAGATAGTCGCTTCCGTTGCAGCCACCGCCTGCAGATGTGCCCGTTTGGCCAGATCTCCTGAAAATTCAGTTAGTTCCTGGCTGCCTGCTGCCACATGCCGCGCGGCTTCCATCACTTCTGTCACCATGTGCTGCAGCCTCTCCACCATCTCTTTTATGGCGCTGAACAACTGCCCCATCTCGTCCTGGTTTCCCACCATGATCTGTTCGGTGAGGTTCCCTTTGGAAACCTCACGCAGATTGACGACGGCCCTGCGCAACGGCGTAACGATCTTTTGTGCGACCAGGAAAGTCATGAAGGAGGCAACTGCCATGCAAAAGAGCATGCCGAAGACAATCTTCCAGCGCAAGCTGGCTATGTCAGCCCGTACATCGTCCACGTAGATGCCGCTGCCTATGATCCAGCCCCAGGGCTGGTAAAGTTTTATGTAAGAAATCTTTGGTGCCGGCTTGCCGCCGGCGGGTTTCGGCCACATGTAATCGACGAAACCCGCCCCTTTTTCCCGGGCCACCTTAACCATTGCCATGAACAGCAGCTTTCCCTTGGGGTCCTTGTTGGTGCTCACGTCCTTGCCATCCAACGAAGGGATAATGGGATGCATGACCATGCTGGGGGAGAGGTCGTTGATCCAGAAATAATCCTTTTCGTTGTAGCGCAGGTTCCTGATCCGCGCTATCGCCCTGTTCTGCCCCTCCGCCAGTGTGATTTCGCCCTTTTGGACGCACGCTGCATACTCCGGGAGCAGACTTGCAGCGACTTCGACTAGATTCCTGGTGGCTGTTCTCTTCTCATCCATCAGACGGGTTTCAATGAGTGGGAGCAGATAAAATAGTGTCCCTCCGCTTATCATCATTAGGTTAATGATCAAGGTGCACATTATCTTCGAAAAGATGGTCCAGTCTCTGAAAGGTTTAAAGGTCATTATTTCCCCCTCAAGTGTCCTTTTGGCGTCAGGCCGCTCCGCGCTGCACCGATGCGAGGCAAGACAGTTCAAAACAGCCCTGCCTCCCTGTTGGGACCAGGCTCTGCACGTCTCTAACGTAATTTTCGGAAATAACCTGGTCAGGTAGGTGAGCTAATAGATTTCTTATCGACAGAAAGGATAATTTCTTGACATGGGAAGTCACAATCAGTGGAAATTGGTCGCTGGCCAATGATTGTTCCTCTTCCTATCGCACAACTCTGCGGGTTGAGATTTTCGAACGGGGGGCACGGAGTGCCCAAACCCTACGGGCTTCCCCGAAATTCCCGGAAGAAGCTTAGCAAAGGCGGAGTGTTTTGCACTGCAAAAACCCGCGGCTCGCGCCAATCAGAAAAATAATGAACAATAATGGCAATGTTGCTGTAGTATAGGGCCGGTTAACTTAACGGAGGGAATCATGGAACAAATTCTGGCCGCACATCCGTTGCTCATCGTCACCCTGGCGCTTTGCGCCGCCGCTTTCTTTATCCTTGCCTACTACTCGGTGGTCATCGTCTCCGGTAACGCCATCGCCGTCCTGGAACGGCGCTGGATCGGGAAGAAGATGCCCCAGGGGCGCGTGGTCGCCATGGGGGGCGAGGTCGGCATTCAGGCGCGCACTTTCGGCCCGGGCATGCACATCCTGATCCCGTTCCTGTATGTCGCCTCCAAGTTCGACTTCATGGAGATCAGTAACGGCGAGGTCGGCACGGTGGAGTCCATCGACGGCGAGCCGATTCCGCCGGGGCGCATCTTCGCGAGCGTGGTCGCGGGGCATAACGCCTTCCAGGACGGCGAGGCCTTCCTCGTTAACGGCGGACAGAAGGGACCCCAGATCCAGATCCTCCCCCCGGGCAAGTACCGGATCAACCCTTACCTGTTCCACGTCGCCAAAACGGACGCGGTCAGCATCGACAAGGGAAAGATCGGTGTGGTGACCTCCGCCGACGGGGCCCAGATCCCGGCCGGCAGACTCCTGGCGCAGAGCGTCCCGGGGCACTCCAACTTCGAAGACGGCCAGTCCTTCCTGGAGAAGGGGGGCCAGAAGGGTCCGCAGATCGACATCCTGAGGCCGGGCACCTACCGCATCAACCTGAACCTGTTCAAGGTGGAGATCCACGAGGCGACGGTGGTTCCCGCCGGCAAGATCGGCCTGGTGACGGCCCTGGACGGCAGCCCGCTCCCCGAGAACGAGTTCATCGCCAAGTCGGTGGACGTGCACGACGACTACCAGGACGGCCCCAAGTTCCTGGCCGGCGACGGCCAGCGCGGCCCCCAGCTCGACGTGCTGCGCCCCGGCACCTACTACATCAACCCGCTCATGTTCAAGGTGGAACTGGACGACGTCGCGGTCGTGGAGCGCGGCCAGGTGGCTGTGGTCATCTCGAACGTGGGCGAGGAGCCGACCGACGAGATGAAGCGGCGCCTGACCTCGTCCCAGACCGACGCCGAGCCGATCGCCGATGAGGAGGCACGCGAGCGCTACGTGGTCCCCAAGGGGTTCCGCGGCATCCAGGAGGAGGTCGCCGGACCGGGACGCTACTACCTGAACAAGCGCGCCTTCATCCCCTACATCATCGACACCACCAACATCACCATCGACTGGGACAGCTCGGACGACACCCGCTTCGACCAGCTGCAGGTCATCTCCAAGGACGGCTTCCCGATCGACGTCTCGGTGAAGGTCGTGGTCCGCGTGCGTCCCGACCAGGCCCCCTACCTGGTGGCGAAGATCGGCTCCATCGAGAACCTGATCCAGCACGTGATCCACCCGATGATCGATTCGTCTTTCCGCAACCAGGCTTCCTCCACCTCGGCCATGAACTTCATGCAGAACCGCCAGAACGAGCAGACCAACGCCGAGGAGCGGGCCAGGCACGGCCTGGAGAAGTACCACGTGGAGTGCGTCTCGGTGCTGATCTGCCAGATCAAGCTGCCGCAGGAGCTGATGGAGACCCAGACGAGAAGGATCATCGCCGAGCAGCAAAAGGAGATGTTCGCCATGCAGCAGGAGGCGGAAGCCGCCCGCATCTCGACCGAGAAGACGCGCGCCACCGCGAACCAGCAGGGAGAGCTGGTGACCGCCGAGATCGGCGTGAAGGTCGCCGAGCAGCAGAAGCAGAAGACCATCGTGCTGGCCCAGGGGGACGCCGAAGGGGTGAGGCTCAGAGGCGCAGGGGAAGCCGCGAAGATCGAGGCGATCGGCCAGGCGACGGCAGCCGCCTACCGCAAGCAGAACGAGGCGCTCGGCCAGGAGGCGGTCACCGCGATCGAGCTGATCAAGAAGATCGCCGAGGGCGGCGTGCGCATCACTCCGGACATCCTGGTGGCAGGGGAAAAGGGGGGCATGCTGGACATCCTGCTGGCGCAGCTGGTGAAGAAGGGAGCGGCGGAGCCTGGGAAAGCCGGCTTCGCGTTGGCCGGGACCTCCGGGCCGGCTGCACCTGCCGCGTTGAATGCGGGAAAGGATGAGCAGGGCGCCTGAGCCCGCCAGACCGGACGCGGCTCGAGGGCTAGCGGCCTACAACTTTTGCAGCAACCACGACAGCGGCTACACCTTTTCGGTGCAGCCGCTGTTTTGCGCCCGCACCCTGTGCCACCCCGTCATTGCCGCCCAAACGCCTCACCTGGAAAACCCGGTCTCGCGCCATTTGCCGCTCAACAACCATATCCCCTGGATGTCAAAAGACAGGTGCTCAACTGCCACAGGTGAAATGTTGCCATACACTAATTTGTAACTCCACATATTTTCGGATTTTCCGATATACTATTAAATGGTGCCGTTCTGAGTCCGGCACGTTTTACAGGAGTAACGAAGCGCGCCAATTCGTATCGCTAGGCACGCGCAATGCCCCAGCCACCTGTAGTGTTGTACTGGATGAGTCCGGTTCATATTAGGGGAGGCCGTAATGCGAGAGGGGAGAGCTGAGCAGCCAGGCAATGAACAGCGGCAACGCAATGACCAAGCGCCGCTTGTGACAGAGCCCCGACCCGTCGATGAGTCCGAGGTCAACCGTCTGCGACGCGAACTTCAGGCTTGCCGGATCGAAATGGAGACGCGCACGGAGGAACTGCGCTGCTCCCTGGAGGCGTTGGCCGCCTCGCGAGCCAAGTACCTCGACCTCTACGATCTTGCCCCGGTCGGCCATTTCACCCTGAGCAGGCAGGGGAACGTTCTGGAGGCGAATCTCAGTGCCGCCACCATGCTTGGTGTGGCAAGGGAAGCCTTGATCGGCCAACCGATGACCAGCCTTATTGCGCCTGCGGACCGGGACGATTGGCAACGCCTGCTGGGACGCCTGCAAGCCGGTGACTGCCGGGACAGGGACCTGCGCGTCCTGCGTGCGGACGGCTCGCTACTCTGGGTGCATGCCCAGTCCGCGCTGGCACCGGGCGGTCGCTCCCCTTTCATGCTGATCACCCTGACCGCCATCGAACAGCGCAAGCAGTTCGAGACGGAGACCCTGAAAGAAAAGGCCCTGTTGCGCTGCCTGATAGATTCGGTCGGTGACCTGATCCAGGTAAAGGACATGAACGGCGTGTATCTGGCCTGCAACAAGGCCTACGGGGCCTTCGCCGGCCTGCCGGAGCGGGAGCTGATAGGCCGGACCGACTTCGACCTGCTCCCCCGGGAGCGGGCCCAGAGCAACTGGGAGTACGACCAGCAAACGCTTCGGTCCGGCAAAGGGAGCCGCAGGGAGGAATGGGTGCAGTATCCGGACGGCAGCTGGGGGCTGTTCGATTCCATCAGGACCCCCTTTTTCGGCCCCAACGGGGTGCAGCTGGGGCTGGTGGGGATATCCCGCGACGTCACCGAACCGATGCGGACGAAAAGGGCCCTGGAGGCCAGCGAGGAGCAGTTCCGCACCCTTTGTGACGCCGCGCCCATCGGTATTTTCAGGTACGATGTCGCGGGGGGGAATGTCTACTGCAACCCGCGCTGGACGGAGATTACCGGTATCCCCGCCTCGGAGGGGATGGTGCAGAGCTGGTTCGGGCGGATCCACCCGGACGACGCCGAGGAGTTCAGGACGGTCTGGCTCGAGGCCGTGGCCAAAGGCCAGAGCGTTTCACACGAGCACCGCCAGTTCACCCCGCAGGGCAACCTGATCTGGGTGCGCGTTTTGCTCTGCCCCATCATGGTCAGTGGCGAGGGGGCCGTCGTTTCCCAGCTGGTGACCCTGGAAGACGTCACCGCACTCCAGCAAGCCAGAAAGGGGCTGGCGAGGAAAGAAAAGCTCGAGTCGCTCGGTGTGCTGGCCGGAGGGATAGCCCACGACTTCAACAACATCCTGCTGGCCATCTTCGGCAACATCTCGCTGGCCCGGTTCCACCTGGACGATCCGGAGGCGCTCGCCAAAAGGCTGGAGGACGCGGAGAGCGCCATCGACCGGGCCACGCGTCTTACCAAGCAGCTGCTGACCTTCGCGCGCGGTGGCGAGCCGGTGAAGAAAAGCGTCGACCTCTACGACCTGTTGCAGGAGGTGGCCCGGGATGTCCTGCACGCGTCCACGGTCGCAAGCCGGTTCAACCTTGCGGGCGACCTCTGGCCCGTCGAGGCGGACGCGGGGCAGCTGGCCCAGGTGATCCGGCATCTGGTCCAGAACGCGCTCCAAGCCATGCCGGAGGGGGGGACTGTCAGCATAAGCGCGGAAAATGTCAGCTCCTCCCCAAGCGGAGGCAGGTTCGTAAGAATCACCGTCGCGGATACCGGGGAGGGGATCCCCGAGGGCAATCTGCCGAGGATATTCGACCCGTACTTCACGACCAAGCCCCAATCCAGCGGGCTCGGTCTGGCCACCTGCTACTCCGTCATAACAAAGCACGGCGGCAAAATCAGGGCGAACTCGACGCCGGGGCAGGGGAGCAGCTTCATTTTCTCCCTGCCGGCCTCGGGGCCCGAAAGCAGCTTCGATCCGAGATCTCCTGCGACGTTATTTCCTGGCAGCGGCCGGGTGCTGGTGATGGATGACGACGTGCATGTCAGGGCGGTGGCGCAGGGCCTTCTGGAAATGCTCGGTTATACGGTGGAGCTCGCTGAAAACGGTGCAGAGGCGGTCGAAATTTACTTGAAACGCCAGGAGCAGGGTATCCCGTTTGCCGCTGCCATCCTGGACCTGACGGTGCCCGGCGGCCTGGGCGGCAAGGAGACCGTCGACCTGCTGCTGAAAATCGACCCCGGTGTCAAAGCCGTTGTTTCCAGCGGCTATTCCGATGACCCGGTCATGGCAAATTATCGGGAGTACGGCTTTTGTGCCGTGCTGAGCAAACCGTACCGGTCCCAGGAAATCAGCAGGGTCTTGCGGGAGCTGATCCCGCAGCCGGGCGGGGGAAGCTAGGCCAGCAAGCCGGCCACTCTCCGCGCGAATTCGTTGATGGAGAACGGCTTCTGTATGAAGTTGCCGCCCTCCTCCTCCAGGGCATGCCGGCCCATGATGTTGTCGGTGTAGCCGGACATGTAGAGCACCCTGAGCCCCGGCAGTTTCCCCGAGAGTCTGGCGTACAGTTCCAGGCCGGTCATGTGGGGCATGACGACATCGGTGATCAGCAGGTCGAAGCTGCAGTCCTCGCTCAGCCTCAGTGCCTGCTTCGGGTCTTCCGCAACCAGCACCTGAAAACCCTGCCGCGTCAGCAGTTCGTCCACAAAACTGCGGACCATCTCGTTGTCTTCCACCAGCAGTATGGTGCGCCGCCCTCCGACCAGCCCCACCTGCAGGTGCACGACGGCAGGCTCGGACTCCGGCGCCTCATCCACCAGGGGGAAGTAACACTTGAACGTCGTGCCCCTCCCCGGTTCGCTGTAGACCCACAGGTTCCCTCCATGCTGGCGCACGATCCCGTAGACCGTCGCCAGCCCCAATCCGGTCCCCTTCCCGACCCCCTTGGTGGTGAAGAAGGGCTCGAAGATCCGCTGCCGGGTCTCCTGGTCCATGCCGCAGCCGTCATCGGTCACCGCCAGCATCAGGTAGCGCCCGGGGGTCACGTCCGGATGCTGGCGCGCGTACTCGTCGTCGAGCAGCACCGGGGCCGTCTCGATGCTGATGACGCCGCACCCGGTTATGGCGTCCTGGGCGTTGATCGCCAGGTTCATGATGACCTGCTCGATCTTGTTGCGGTCCGCGCGGATGCCGTAGCACTCGGTGGGGAGGGTGAGGCGGATTTCAATGCTCTCGCGGATGGTGCGCCGCAGGATGTCCTGGAATCCGGAGATGACCTGGTTCAGGTCGACCATTTTCATGTCCAGGGCCTGCTTGCGGCTGAAGGTCAGGAGCTGCTGCACCAGCTCCTTGGCCTTCTCGGCGGCCTTCAGGATGTTCACGGTCTTGGCGAGCGCCGCCTTGTTGCCGGTCAGGTCGAGCTTCAGGAGCTCCGAGTAGCCAAAGATCGGCGTCAGCAGGTTGTTGAAGTCGTGGGCCACCCCCCCCGCCAGTTGCCCGATCGATTCCATCTTTTGCGCCTGGATCAGCTGCTCGGTCAGCAGGTCGTGCTCGGCCTGGGCCGCCTTGCGCTCCCTCAGGTCCCGGGAAACGTGGGCGTAGGCCATCGGCTTGCCGGCCTCGTCGAAGATGGTGAAGAGCGTCATCTCGACGGCGATCGGCTCCCCCGATCTGAAGTTGCGCAGAGCGGCCTCGCCGTCCCAGAATCCCCGCGACTCGAGACCGGGCAGGATGCTGTCGCGGGCGAGCTCAACCGATTCCTCATGGAAGTAGTCGATGATCGATCGGGCGCACGCCTCCTGGTGGCTTCCCAGCTCCACGAGGTCCAGGCCCGCCCCGTTGAGATAGATGATTTCCCCCCCCAGTGTCGCCATGCTGATGAAGTCGCGGCTCATCTCGACCAGGCTGGCGAGCCTGCGCTGCGCCTCGGCAGCCACCCTCAGCTCGGTGATGTCCTGCACCGAGCCGATGGTGCGCACCGGTTCGCCGTCCTGGAACTCGGTCTCTCCCCGCTCCTGGACGATCTTCACCCGGCCGTCGGGGAAAAGCAGGCGGTGCTCCATCTCGTAGGGCGAGCCGTCCTGTATCGACTCCTGGCAGGTGCGCAGTACCCGCTCGCGGTCGTCGGGATGGACGGCATCGAGAAAGGCCCGATAGGTCCCCGCGAAGCTTCCGGGGTCGATCTCGAAGATGCGGTAAATTTCATCGGACCAGTTGAAGATGCCGCTGGCCAGATCCAGTTCCCAGCTTCCCACGCGTGCGAGCTTCTGGGTCTCGTTGAGCAGGTTCCTCCTGCGTTCCAGCTCGCGCTCCACCTGCTTACGTTCCCGGATGTCGCGCATGATGCTGGAGAGGTGGCTCAGCTCCCCCTGGGCGTCCCGGTGGCTCAAGACGAGATGGGACACCGGGACTTCCCGGGATTGAGCATCGAGCAGGGCGGTCTCCCCCTCCCACACCCCCTCCCTGATTGCCGTGGGGATTCCGGTCTGGAGGAGCAGCTGCGCCGCCCATTCGGGGTGCAGCTGCACTATGCCCAGCTGCGGGATCGGCTGGTCCCCGATTCCGGTCAGCATGCGCCCGGCGCGGTTCAAGTAGAGGACCCGTCCCTGCTGGTTCGCCAGGGAAACCACGTCGGTGGTGGTCTCCATGATCGATATCAGGCGGTCGCGATCCGCCTGGGCCCCCAGGGCCTGCGCTTCGCGCCTGGCGAGCTCCACGGCCATGGAGTCGAACCTTTGCGCCAGGCTCCCGAGTTCTCCTCCCCGCACCAGATCGGACACCCTGACCTGCAGGTCTCCGGCGGCCAGGCGCAGCGAGGCGTTCTCCAAAAGCTTCAGGCGGTCCACAATGGCGCGCTTGCCGATCAATAGCGCGACGGCGCACGCCAAAAGCAGAAAGGAGGTGAGCAGCGCCACGGCTTTCAGCAGGGCACTGTTGGCCTCCCGGGTGGCGCCCTCTATCGGGATGCCGACCGTCACGTACAGGTAGGGAGCCGGCTCCCCCGCCAGGCGCAGCTTCCGGTAGGAGATGATGCGTTGCTTCCCGTCAATTCCCGGCCTGATGCTGGTGCCTGACTCCGGCCCTTCCTGGATCAATTTGAATTGGGCTGCAGGGTACGGCTTGCCAAGGACCGAGCCCGGATTGAGAGCCCGGGCCAGGATGAGGCCGCGGTGGTCGATGAAGACGAAGTTGGTTCCGACCGGCAATGCCATGCGCTCCAGCATCTGCCCATACTGCTCGATCTTGAAGCCTACGCTGATGACGCCGATCTGGGCGCCCTGGTCGTTTTTCACCGGGTAGGCGAGGTTGAAGCCCGGCTTGGTCGTGGTCCGGCTGACGATGTACTCACCGGAGGAGAGTTGTCCCGTCTTCAAGGCATTTTGGAAGAAGCGGCGGTCGGCGACGACGACGGGTGACCTGGTAGTAACCGCGCTGGCCCAGACCGTTCCCTTCAGGTCCGCGACGAGAATGTTGGCATACATGGGGTTGAGCTTTTGTAGCTCCCGCAGGATCGGCTCGACCTTGGCGGCGTCGCGGCTTTTTACCTCGGGGAGCTGGGCCAGGGCGATCATCAGCTGTTCGGCTCCGGCGCAGAGGCTCTGCTGCTCGCTGGCGATTCTGTCGGTAAGTTTGAGCGTCTCACTGCGGGCGTCATCCAGCATTTCGTTGCGGAACTGAATCCCGGAGTAGAGGATGATCCCCGCGGCAGGCAGTGCCACCACGCAGGTAATAAGCAGGATAATCGATCGGATGGAGAGAGTCGCCAAGCGGTGCATGGGGCTGATCCTCATAAACTTAAATGTGCTCTCCGAGTAGTGAGGATAACAGGGCGCGCAGTAACGTCAAGACATGCGATGTTCTTAGCGCATGAACCAACGAAATGGTATTTATGAGTCAGGACTGTTGGGTGGGGATTTTGGAGTGAGTTACTGCCAGTATAAAGAGTCCCTGAGAGCGGAGCGAGCGAACCGATATCATGCCTGTGGCAGTGCGGCAGGTAACAATGCACCCGAGAATAGTGGCATACACAGTGACATGCACACCTCATCGAGATGATCAAAAAGGTCTCCGTGGCTGGCGTACGCATCACCCCGGACATCCTGGTGGCGGGGAAAAAGGGGGGCATGCTGGACATCCTGCTGGCGCAGCTCGTAAAGAAGGGAGCGGCAGAGCCGGGCAAAAGCGCTCTGGTACTGCCAGGGAGCGCCGGTCTGGGCGCCACGCCAGGGAGGCCGCATCTGCTCCGCTGCTCTCCAGCCCACCTGGCGTTTTCCCCCCTGTGAACGCTGCCTGCTCAAAGGCAGCGTCCGCAGGGTCATGATTTCTTTTCAACTGTCATGATCAGGGGGTGGTTCGTTTTCCGATTTCAACGTTTCCATCATTTCCTTCAGTAATCTCTCCTGCGACTTGATCAGTGCCTTTAATCCCATCTCATCATCAGTGGAAAAAACCGACGATTTCTTGCTGGACTGCAGGTTCATCTTGTTGGATTCAACGGCATACACCAACCTCATAAATTCTTCGTGCGTGGCCTTCGGTTTATTGCAGGCTACCATGGCTGAGTCTCCTCTGTTCGAATTCGGATGCAACCGCATTCCGGGAAGTCGATGGCGAAAAAAAAAGCCTGGCGTTGCTAATGAGTCTGCTGGCCACCGGGACCTGAATTCCGAGAGCGCCGTTCAAAAGGGGTAAAGGCAGTGCGTAACATTATACTACTCAAATACCAAATGCCAATATCACAATTTTGAAGGACTGACAAAAGTTGGGGCGTGTACCAACAGCAGATCTCGCTGAGCCTGCGACCCAAGGGATCGCTTGAATGAAGAGGGGTGTGCTACTGTCTGAAGGAATCTACCTGTAGAAACGGAATGGGCCCGACGGCACGACTGGGGTAAGCCCGGGGAGCATAGGCGAACGATGATGCGTTCGGGGAAGTCAGCAACCTGCGCTTGTTTTTGGGGGAGCGGTTGAAGCGAGAATCCGGGTCGGGCACCGTTTCTTGGCGGCCCGACACCGGACATTGCGCTTTAGCTCAGATTGTCGTCATCGCCGCATATGTGGGGGAACATTTCGTGATGCACCTCGTGATTGAGGCCCACGATATTGCCGCAGGTAGCGCACAGGTACTGGTCACCCTCGGTCTTATATTCGCTGCGTTCGCAAGCCGCACTCCAAACCCTGATGTCGCAGCTTGCCCCGGTTTCGCCCACCAACTCGCGATTGTCATTTTCCCTTTTCATATCCAGTCCTCCTGTCTGCTGCTTTAGCCATTATAGCACGCAGGGGATGTGGATTGGTATGTGCTAATTTGTCCGGCTATTTCCCGGTCAGGTACTCGATCAGGAGCCGCACGCCGACTCCGGTGGCCCCCTTGGGGCAGTAGGGGCGGGCCTTGTCGCACCAGGCCGTGCCGGCGATGTCCAGGTGGGCCCAGTGGGTGGCGCCCACGAACTGCTTCAGGAACCAGCCGGCCTTGAGGGTGCCGCCGTCCCGGGAGCCTGAGTTCTTCAGGTCGGCGATGTCGCTCTTCATCCCCTCGCCGTACTCGTCCCAGAGAGGGAGCTGCCAGAGGCGCTCGCCGCTCCGCTCCCCGGCCCGCTGCAGGGCGTCCGCCAGGCGCTGGTCGTTGCCCATCAGGCCGCTCGCCTCATGCCCCAGCGCCACGACGCAGGCGCCGGTCAGGGTGGCCAGATCGATCAGCGCGACCGGCTTGTACTTTTGGGCGAAATGCAGCGCGTCGCACAGGATCAGGCGCCCCTCGGCGTCGGTGTTGGTGATCTCGATGGTGGTGCCGGAGAGCGAGGTCAGCACGTCGCCCGGTTTGTAGGCCTTGCCGTCGGGCATATTCTCCGCGGTGGGAATGATCCCCACCAGGTTGAGCGGCAGCTTCAGCCCAGCCGCCGCCGCCATGGTGCCGAGCACCGCCGCACTGCCGGCCATGTCGGTCTTCATCTCCTCCATACCGGCACCGGGCTTTATGGAGATGCCGCCGGAGTCGAAGGTGATCCCCTTGCCGACCAGCACGGTCGGGCGCCCCTTGGCGCCGGCCCCCCGGTACTCCAGCACGATGAGGCGCGGCGGCTCGGCAGCACCCTTGCCCACCGCCACCAGGGCGCCCATCCCCATGGCGATCAGTTCGTCCATCTCGTAGACCCGGCAGCTGAGGCCGTGGCGGCCGGAAATCTCACGCGCGGTGTCGGCCAGGTAGCCGGGGGTGACCACGTTGCCGGGCTGCGAGACCAGGTCGCGGGCGAGCCGTACCCCCTGGGCGATGCTCCCGCTCGCCTCCACCCTGGCCCGGGCCGCCTCGAGGTCGGTCTGCTTGGGGAGCAGCAGGGTCATCGCCTGGAACCCTTCGAAGCGTTCCTCCTTGTCCTTGGTCTTGTACCACTCGAAGGCGTAGGCGCCCAAGAGCGACCCGGTTGCCACGGCTTCCAGCGCATCGGGGAGTGTGGCGGACTGGCACAGGGCGCTGCTGAAACTGGAGACCCGGGCGCTGCGCAGCGCCTGCATGGCTGTGCCGGCCCCCTGGCGCAGCCGCTCGCTCGTGAGCTCGGCACGTTTGCCCAGCCCGACCAGCAGCAGCCGTTCGAAGGGGAGCTTGCCCAGGGTATGCAGCAGTCGCGAGCTGTTGGTCTTGCCGGTGAACTCCCGGCTGGCGGCCAGCCTGGCCAGGCAGCCGCCCAGCTCCGAGTCCAGTGCGGCGTAGAGCTCGTCCTTGGTGTCTTCAAAACAGCCGATAACCAGGGCGTTGCTGGTGTGCTGCAGCGGATTTTCAGTAAGTATCTCGATCTTCATGGTAAGCCTCGTGAGGTGACAGGTGCCAGTATGCCGAGACTTAAAGGCTCGGCAAAAGTTGTCGGTTGTCAGTCTGACAGGTTTCAGCGTGTCAGGAGCGGAATTTAAAAGTCACTCGATTTCTGAGGTAATTGTACTAGCTCCGGAACTGGGAACAAGTTATTTGTGCAAGCTTTGCATCTACCTTGAGATTCTTGCGTAGTGGGCAGGTGAGAACCCGAAATGCCCGGCCGTGGATACCCGCAAGGGGGTATCCCTGCAGTAGCCTGTGGGTGCGCGCAGGGGCATCCCTTGCACCGAGACCACCCGATACGGATGTCCCTTGCAACTTGCCACCTCCGAGTGCGCCTGGTACACGAACCTGTAGGGATGCCCCTTGCACCTGCCCACATGCGAGTGCGCCCGATACACGAACCCGTAGGGGCAACCATGCAGGTGTCCACAACCTGGCAAGCCCGTCATGCTTCTTGGCCGCTTGTGAGGGAACCCTTGTTTCTTTGCAAGAAACTGATAGAGTTTGTGTGAAAATACTAATCATGGCGGTCTGCTCCACTGCCAGCTACTTGACCCCATTGCCTATCTCCTTCACACCATCAGCCTGCGGCGTCTTTTCCAGGGAATCCCCGACAGGCTGCTGACCTCATAAATGCGGGGCCAGCTATGCGATTTTTGGATCATTCGACCCCTTCAAGCATCCGATTTCATTTGCTCAGGCTGGTGGTCGCCTCCGTATTGCCCGTCTGGCTCCTCGCTTGCGCCCTTGCCTTCAATGCCTACCTTACCAAGCGGGATCTCGTTAACAAGAATATGATCGAGACGGCGCGCTCTCTCACCAAGGTCGTAGACCGTGAATTGACGGGCGTTCAGGGAGCGCTGCTGGCGCTCTCCACTTCGCCCAGTTTCGCAAGCGGCGACTTGGCAGCGGTGCAGCGCCAGGCCTTGCGGATCTTGCGGGCCTACCCGGGAGCGGACATCCTGGTGGCTGACGCCACCGGGCAGCAGCTGGTCAATACCTCGCGTCCCTTTGGCACCCGATTGCCGAAGCGTAACGCACCCGAAACCGTGCGCCGCATATTCGAAACCGGCAAGCCGTATGTCAGCGGTTTGTACACCGGTGCCGTCAGCAAGGAGCGCCAGGTCAGCATAGACGTTCCCGTCCTTAATAACGGAAAGGTTGTTTATGACCTGGGACTGACCATCCGTTCCGAACCGATGGCCAACATTTTGCTGCAGGCCGATCTGCTTCCGGAGTGGTATGGCCACATTCTGGACAGCAAACAGATCCTGGTGGCCCGGACCCTCAATTCCGACCGCAGCGTGGGAAGCAGGATGCCCAACGCGCTGCGCCAGATGCTGGAGCGCGCCCCGGAAGGAACCGTGGAGGCAACCGGCCTCGAGGGGCAGTCCGTTTTGATGAGCTTTTGCCGGTCCGCGCGGTCCAATTGGAGCGTGGTGATCGAGGTGCCAAAGGCAAGCGTCATGGCGTCACTTTACTCCTGGATCGGGCTGGCGCTGGTCGGGGCCACCGTGGTCTCACTTATCGGTATTGCCCTCGCCTTGGGCTACGCAGGGCGGATCGCCAAGGCCATACAGTCGCTGGTCGAACCGGCACTGTCGCTTGGCCGCGCTGAAATGGCCGCGCCCAGCAACTGTTACGACGTCAAGGAAACCGAGGAAGTCTCGGCCGCCCTGGTGCAGGCCTTCGACCTGCTGCAGGCGCGCGCAGCGGAGCGCGAGCAGGCGGAACTGGAACTGCTGCAGACCGTCGAGGACCTGGAGAAGCAGACCCGGGAGCGGCTGAGCGCACTGGAAAAACTCGGAGAAAAGGACCAACTGCTGCTGCAGCAGGGGCGCCAGGCGGCCATGGGAGAGATGATCGGCAACATAGCCCACCAGTGGCGCCAGCCCCTGAGCGCCCTGGGTCTCCTGATCCAGCAGGCCTCGCTCAATTTCGGACGGGGCCAATTGGATAAGAAATACATGGATGACCATGTGAAGAAGGCGATGGCGCTCATCCACCAAATGTCCAGCACCATAGATGACTTCCGGAATTTTTTTAAAACTGACAAGAAAAAGGTCAAGTTCAGGGTCAGTGCGGAGGTTACCAGGACATTACTGCTTCTGGAAGAAAGCTTTTCCAGAGATCGGATCAATATCCAGATAACAGTAACGGATGATCCCTACATTTACGGGTATCCGAACGAATTTTCCCAGGTATTGCTCAATATTCTTACCAACGCCAAGGACGAGTTTACCAAGAAATCCATTGCGGATCCCCGGGTGATTATAACGATGAGCGGGGGGCATGAGAGGGCGGTGGTGACCATTGGCGACAACGCCGGCGGCATACCGGAAGAGATCATCGGGAAGATCTTCGACCCCTATTTCACCACCAAGGAGCCGCAATCAGGGACCGGAGTCGGTCTCTTCATGTCCAAAACCATCATAGAAAAAAACATGGGTGGCACGCTATCGGTGCGAAACAGTGGCGCCGGCGCCGAGTTCTCCCTGGAGTTCTGAATGGAATATCACTGAGCACACCGATTGATCCATCTTCAGATGTTTCCCTTTCCACCATTACCCGGCATGACAAACTCCTGTCAGTACACGCCATTTCAGACCAGGCTCCACGTTGTGACCCGCCGAGTTGTGTGAGATAATCTTTCCCTGGATAAGAATGAATACAGAGGTTCCCAAATGTACCGTTGCTCTTTGAGAGAGGGCAGGGGGGCGGCGTACTATGGTGCACTGAAAAAGGAGAGGGAAAATGGCGGATAACAGCTACATGAAGCAAGGAACCGCTCTGCTTTTGGTCGATCCCTACAACGATTTCCTGTCGGAGGGGGGCAAGCTCTGGAGGCCGGTCGAGGCCGTCGCCAGGGAGGTCGGGTTGCTCGACAATCTGCGCGCCATCACGGCGGCGGCGCGCAAAAGCGGCATCCGGGTCATCTACGTGCCGCATCACCGCTGGGAGCCCGGCGACTATGAGCGCTGGGCCCATCCAAGCCCGGACCAGATCGCCTCCGGCAAGAGGCAGGTGTTTGCCAAGGGGACCTGGGGCAGCGAATGGCACGCCGATTTCGTGCCGCAAAGCGACGACATCGTCATCAAGGAACACTGGGCCCAGAACGGTTTTGCCAACACCGACCTGGATTTCCAGCTCAAGCAGCACGGGATCGACCAGGTGATCTTGATCGGCATGCTTGCCAACACCTGCATCGAAGCCACCGGCCGTTTCGCGATGGAGCTCGGCTACCAGGTAACCCTGGTGAAGGACGCGACCGCTGCCTTCTCCAAGGACCGGATGCACGCGGCGCACGAGTTGAACGGCCCGAACTACGCGCACGCCATCCTGACCACGGCCGAACTGCTCGCAGCGCTGGCAGATGCCGTTTAACTTTCTTTGTCCCCGCTACGGAAGGGCTCTGAGATGCGGAGCTGTTTGTTTTCCAACTTCTTGCACCTTCACAAGCTCCCCCTCGCCCTTTGGGAGAGGGCCGGGGTGAGGGATTTGCCCTGCCGCGACAGTTGCTCCGTGGAGACTCCCTCACCCCTGCCCCTCTCCCGGAGGGCGAGGGGATAAGGTGCTTCAGCCGCAGGGTGGGCACCCCGTTCCCACGCGGGAGCGTGGGAACGATGTTGGTGGGGATGTTTGCGGGAACGCGAGGGACGGACAGCCGGCTAGCGCAGGCTGATCGGTATGCGCCCCTCGCAGGGGACCTTGGTCTGGCATAGGCCGCAGCCGGTTGCCGTTACGCCGAACTTGTCGGCCACCGCTTCGACGACGGTGCCGTAGACGTAGCGGCTGCAGACCGTCTTGTCGTGTCCGGCGTGGGAGAGCGCCCCCACGGGGCAGCGCTCGATGCACATGGCGCAGCTCCCTTCCCGGTAAAAGAGGCAGTTGTGGCGGTGGTCCGGATAGGGGCGCGGCGTCGGCGCCAGGTGCAGGTCGGTGACGATGCTGCCACAGCGGTGCGCGATCCCCTTGGGAGTGATCAGGGCGTCGTTCAGGCTGAAGGTCCCCAGCCCCGCGGCGTAGGCGGCGTGGCGCTCGGACCAGGTGGAGGCGATGCCGACCGGCGTCTCGCTAAGCTCCTTCCAGCTGGCCGCCAGCTGCGGCGCGACGGCCAACTGCCCCCGCTCCTGAAGCCAGCTCACCAGATGCCGGCGCAGCGCGGCGTTGCACTGCTCGCCGAAGTTCCTGGTGCGGGCCCAGTCCTGCGAAGGGTACACGGTCTCGCGTCGGTTGGACTCCCGCGTTTTCAGGGTTATCGGCAGGATCCAGCTTATGACCGTGGCGGCGCGCCCCTGGTCCCCGCAGGCGCCGGCCAGCACCTCGTCCGGCGTCTGGTGGAACGCGCCGATAACCTGCTTGTAGTCGGTGAAAATGGGGTCGTCCGCGGCGGCGAAACCGACCAGCGGCTCGCCGTAGTAAGGTTCCCCGCTCTCGGGAAACCGGCTGGTCGGGCTCTCCTGTACGAAACGGCGGATCTCGTTGCAGATCTGATCTTCCACTTCCACCTCCAGTGCTGGTCAAGCCAGCAGTTGCCGCGCCATCTCTTCGGCCAGACGCAGGGTAGCCTCGGGAGCCTGGTCAATACTGCTGGGACCAATGCCGCAGGCACGGATCAGTTGGGCGTCGGAAAAGCCCTCCCATTTGAGGAACATCGCATAGCGGGGGAAAACATCGGCGAACATCGCCTCATCCGGGTTTCCCTGGGTTTGGATGAAGACCAGTTTTTTCGGGGTCAGGCGGCTCGGCTTGGGGTTACTGAGGTAATCGGGGACCAGGTAGGAGAAGGTGCGGTCCATGAACCCCTTGAGCTGGCTGGTGGTCTCCCCATAGTAGATCGGCGTGGCCAGCACCAGCAGGTCCGCTTCGCTCACCGCTGCCAGCACCTCGGCCAGGTCGTCCTGCAGCACGCACTTGTCCAGGGTCGTCTTGCAGGCGTAGCACCCCTGGCAGCCCCGGTAGTTGAGGCGGTTCAGCTCGAAGGTGCGGGTATCGGCCCCGAGCTGCTGCGCGGTTTCCATGAAACGTTTGGCAATGGTGGAACTGTTGCCCATGCTCCTGGGACTTCCCAGCAGGCTGACTATTTTCATCTGGTGCTCTCCGTTTTCGATTCGCTTGCCGAATCAATTTTGTTGGATACCCCAGGTCAGGGATCCAATGGTGTGGTCAGCGTCACCGTCAGTTCGGTGCAGTCCTTTATATACCATTTCTGAACATAGAGACTACCCAAAACCTCCGCTTCACCGGCCTTGGTCACCTCCTTGAATCTGACACTGTTCTTGACCTCTTTCTCCAGCACGAACTTGATGGTCTTCGACACTCTGCACTCCTTATCTTCCTGTTCTTGGTAAATCCGCAAAAGCCTGACCAGTATATGCCAAATCGCGGCAGCAAGGCAGCTCCGGCGCGAAACCGCTCATGACATCAGGTGCTTCTCTATGGCAGGCAGTATTTCGGCCGCGCGCTCGGCCACCAGGTCATGGGTTCCGTTTTTGACAACGACAAGCTCAGCCTTTGGAAAGAGTCCCGCAAGACGCTGCCCCACCGCAACAGGGCTGATCGGATCGGCATCGCCCCAAAGCAGCAGGACGGGGAAGCTGAGCTCCCGGAGCCGGTCAGTCAGGTCCTCTCTTTCCTCCAGAAACCAGTCCGGCAGCGCCGGGTTGAGCTTCCGGTAGTCGTGCCGCCAGTCCCGGGCTCCCAGGGACGCCAGGTCGAGACCGCCGGAGGTGACGGACAACACCAGGTGTCGCACCAGGGCGGGCCTTTGCAGCGCAGCGCGTATCGCGATGGTGCCGCCCATGGACTGGGCCAGCAGGTCGACGGGGCCCGAGATGGACGCCACCACCCGGGCTACCAGGTCGTCGATGCCGCGCACCTGCGGCTCCTGCGGCACCCCGCCAAAGCCGGGCCAGGTCATGAATCTGCGCTCTCCCGGGTGGTGCAGCCCGGCGCTGACCGGTTTCCAGACCCCGGTGTTGCCCGACGCTCCCGGAAGAAAAATCAGCGTTTCCGACAGGTTGCTTGCATCCGGTCCGCTCATTGGCAGCCTCCTCCACTGATATACTACGTATGACAGCCGCACGCAACGAGAAGAATGGGGCAGCCCGACTTTTGGCGTCTAGCGTGGCAACCGAACCTCTTGCAGCGCTTCGAGATCATCCTTGAAAAGCTCGACATAAGGCTCGTGGCTGGCGCACCAGCAGCACCGATTCGTGATAAATCTGCTGGAGCGACTTGGGAGCAGAAGATGCTGGTGCGGTCCCACATCAGTCTATAAAAGTGCGATAACAACTATTGTCCCGCCTTTCTGTATGACCGAGGCTGCAACTACTGATCCCCGGTGGTTTTCCGGCGCAAAGAGCCTTCTCATTGTCTGTGCCGCAAGATTCCGGCTAAAGATCTGAAATTAAAACCCGATGAATGACATGAACAGCGTCCCGCCGGGACCATTCAAGAGCATTTTTACCCCAAAAGCGACCTCACTATGAGACTTAAGCGAAAACTGACTTTGGGCGTATGCCTGATCGTGGCCGGCATCACCACGGCACTGGCGCTGTTTTTCCTGACCTACTTGCAGCGGCAGCTCCAAAAAAACGTGGCTGCCCAGCAGTTCGTCCTGCTCACCTCGATTGCCGAACATATTGAGGACAACCTCGAGGCCGCGCAGGACGAGTTGCTGGCAATGGCGAAAAGCGCGCCGACGGACATGCTGCGCGACGCTCGCCGGACCCAACAGTTTCTCGACCTTGCCGCCGATCAGGAAGCGAGCTTCGATGCCAACCTGGTCCTGTTATCCCGGGACGGCACCCTGATTGCGGAGACTCCCTTTGCCGCTGCCCGCAGGGGGCTGAATTTCTCCTTTCGCGACTATTTTAAAAAAACCGTCGCCACGGGCGTCCCCTGCATTTCCGCCCCCTTCCTCTCGTCCAGAGACCAGCGGCACCCGGTTATCACCCTGACCGCACCGCTGCGAAACGATGCGGGGCAGATCGTCGCGGTGCTGGCGGGAAGCCTCGACCTGACCCACCGGAACTTTCTCGGCAAACTCGCCCAGACCCGGATCGGCAAGACCGGCTATCTCTACCTCTTCGACAGCGACCGGACCATGATCATGCACCCGGACCGCTCGCGCTTGCTGGCCAGGGACGTCCCCCAAGGGAGCAACAGAGGGCTCGACCAGGCCATCGCCGGCTTTGAAGGGACGCTGGAAACGGTCAACTCCAAGGGGGTGGCGGAACTGGCCAGCTTCAAGCGGCTGAAGGGGACCAACTGGATCCTGGCGGCAAACTTCCCGCAGGCCGAGGCCTATGACGGCATCGGCCAGGCGAAGCTCCTCCTGCTCGCTTCCCTGCTGGCCGCGATCGCCCTGTGCGTAGCGCTGGTCTGGTTTTACCTGAGACATCTGACCGCCCCGCTTTTGCGCTTTACTTCCCATGTCCGGGACCTGGAGGGGAAGCTGGGGGAGGGACGCTTCTTCCACCTGGCTGCGGGGGACGAAATCGGCACCCTTGCCGGAGCCTTCAACGTCATGATCCGCAAACTGGACACGGAACGCGAGGCGCTGCTGCAAAAGGATCGGCAACTGGCGGAGGCCCAGCGCGTGGCGCAGATCGGCAACTGGGAATTGGACCTGAAGAGCGGCTCCCTCACCTGGTCGGACGAGCTTTACCGCAATGCCGGCCTGGACCGGGACAGCTTCGAGCTGACGCGCGAATCTTTCCTTGGCCTGGTTCACCCCGAGGAGCGCGAGGCCGTGGCGCGTGCCGCTGAAAAGGCCCGGCAGTGCGGCACACCTTTCGACGTGGAGCACCGTTTCCTGCGGCCGGACGGCGAGCTGCGCTACGTGCACAGCATCGCCGAGGTCCGCTGCGACGCGGAGGGAAACGCGGTGCGCATGTTCGGCACGGTGCAGGACATCACCCAGAGAAAGCATGAGGAACTCGGGCGGCTGCGGGCCGAGGAGGCGCTTAAGGAGAGCGACGAGCGCCTGCGCCAGATCGCCGAGCATTGCAGTGAGGTGCTATTCATCATCTCCGGGGATTTAAGCCAGTTGTTCTACGTCAGCCCGGCCTACGAGACGCTGTATCAGCAGAGCTGTCGAAATCTCTACGAGCGCCCCACCTCATTCACCGATTATATCCATGATGAGGACCGGGCGCGGGTCTTCGTCGCACTGGAAAAGCTCACCCGGGAAGGGGACTACGACGAGACCTATCGCATCGTGCGTCCCGACGGCAGCCTGTGCTGGATCCACGCCCGCACCTACCCGGTCCGCGCGGAAAACGGGCAGGTCGACCGCTACGTGGGGATCGCCGAGGATGTGACCTCGCAACAACTGGGAGAGGAGCAGATTCGCAAGCTGCAGCAGGCCGTGGAGCAGAGCTCCCTCTCCATCGTGATCACCGACTCCCGGGGAAACATCGAGTACGTGAACCGGAAGTTTACCGAACTGACCGGCTACTCCTTCCAGGAGGCGATCGGGCAGAATCCGCGCCTGCTGAAGACCGGCGCCAGGGACGCGGAAATTTTCCGCGACCAGCACCGGACCTTGCAAACCGGTGCCGATTGGCATGGCGAGCTCTTGAGCCGGAAAAAAAACGGCGAAACCTTCTGGGAGGCGGTCAACATTTCGCCGATCAAGAACCCCGCCGGCGAGATCACCCACTACCTCGGCCTCAATGAGGACATCACCGCGCGAAAGCTGATGGAGGCGGAGCTGCTGCAGGCCAAAGAGCTGGCGGAAGAGGCGAACCGTTTGAAGAGCGAGTTCCTTGCCAACGTGAGCCACGAGATCCGGACCCCGATGAACGGCGTCATCGGGATGACTGACCTGCTGGAAAGTACCCGGCTCGACCGGGAGCAGACGGAATACGTCCAGACGGTAAAGGCATCGGCGGCGTCGCTACTGAGCGTCATCAACGATATCGTGGATTTTTCCAGGATCGAGGCGGAAAAGCTGGATCTGGAAATGGTCCCCTTCGGGCTGCGCGAAAGCCTGGGGAGCATCCTGAGCACCCAGGCGCTGCGCGCCGCGGGCAAAGGACTGCAACTCGCCTTCACGGTGGCACCGGAGGTGCCCGATGCCGTGGTGGGGGACCCGGGACGCCTACGCCAGGTCATCATCAACCTGGTGTCGAACGCGGTCAAGTTTACCGAAGAGGGAGAGGTGCTGCTTTCGGTCAGCTCCGAAGCGCACGGTGAGGCCGGTGTGCGGCTCCATTTTGCCGTCGCGGATTCCGGCATCGGCATCCCGGCGGAAAAGCAGCAAAAGATCTTTGATCCCTTTGCCCAGGCCGATGCTTCCACGACCCGAAGTTTTGGCGGGACCGGCCTTGGGCTCTCCATCTCCCGGCGGCTGGTGGAAATGATGGGGGGAAGCCTTTGGCTGGAGAGCGCGGCCGGCAGGGGGAGCACCTTCCATTTCTCCGTGCTGCTCGGACTTGCCCCGACCCCGGCCCTGCCCGGCATTCCGGACGCTCCGGAGTTCCTGCAGCCGGAACACCAGAGACCTCTCAGGGTCCTGCTGGTGGAAGACAACCCGGTCAACCAGCTGGTGGCGGGCCGCATGCTGGAACATAGAGGGCATGCGGTGAGCATAGCCGCAAGCGGCAAGGAAGCCCTC
>TBL_comb47_HYPODRAFT_10002522_pt1 | contig 22544 bp, 34 predicted proteins | sample TroBogypolimnion_40_FD_10682 | JGI IMG/M metagenome (IMG submission 10682)
GCATTCTTATCCCTTTGGCCTTATATCCGGCAAAATGGCGTGCTCCTGTTTTATGCTTGTGCCAATGCATACCGGTTAAATTTTTTCCCAGAACCTGCATCCGGTACATCCCGACATTTCGAAGACCTGTGTCAGGGTCACGGGTAACCACACAAGGTAATGTGACAAAGCGGTTACCATCTGCAGGCCAACATTTAAGGATCGGAATTATTGACAAATCAGGATCTTTTATAACCATCTCCTGACATTTACCACGACCAGTTTCAGTTTTTGGAATCCATGAGGCAATGTTGGATAAAAAGGGGAGAAATTTCAATTTATCAAGAAAACCCATCCGGGGTTTGGAAAGGTCCTTAAATAATTTCTCAATCTGAACACCAATACCATCCAGGTTTTCGCAACCCAAGGCCAACGCAATCCTCCTTTCTGAGCCTAATGCATTAATCAGGACAGGAAAATCTGTTCCATTGTTTTCAAACAAGATGGCTTTCCCACCATTGTCCTTTTTTGAAATCCGGTCAACAATTTCGGTAATTTCCAATTCGGGATTAACCGGAACAGAAATACGGACCAACTCACCCTCCCTTTCCAGAAGGTCAGCGAAATCTCTTAAGCTTTGGTATGACATATAACAAATTTAAGGCATAAAAATAGGGGATATAAAAATCCCCTATCCTGGTTTCTATTAAAAGAATGAATTAAATTCCAGCTTTCCCTTTGAACCAATCAAGCGTTTCGGAGGACGGGCGCTCAAGCGGGAGGTTATACATCCTGTCCCAAATTAATTGTGCCAAAACACCCAAAGCCCGACTGACCCCAAACATCACAGTATAGAAAAAGTATTCTGAAATCCCATAATGCTGCAATAATGCTCCCGAAAAAGCGTCAACATTTGGCCATGGGTTTTTTACTTTACCCAATGACTTCAAGATTGGAGGAACTATTTCATAAAGCAGATTCACGATATCGATCAGCTTGTCGTTGCTCACATATTTATTTGCAAAATCCTGTTGTGCAGTAAAACGTGGGTCCGTTACCCTTAAAACAGCATGACCATAACCAGGAATAACCTTTCCCTGGGAGATTGTCTTTTTGACATACTCCTCAATTTTGGTCCTCTCTTCTTCTTTGGAATTCGTTGCACCAATTTCTTCAATCATTGAATAGATCCAGAACATCACCTCCTGGTTGGCATATCCATGCAATGGCCCGGCAAGACCCAGCATACCAGCAGCATAGGAGTAATACGGATTACTTAAGGCAGTACCCACGAGATGGGTCGCATGCGCAGAAACATTTCCACCTTCATGATCAGCATGGATACACATGTACATCCTGAACAAACGATAAATCTCCTCACTATCATAGCCCATCATATGTGCAAAGTTTGCAGCCCAGTCGAGGTTACGATCAGGTTCAATAAAACTTCCATCTTTAAAACTGCGACGGTAAATATAGGCGGCAATTACAGGAAGACGGGCAATGAGGTTCATGACATCCTCATAAGTAGTATCCCAATAATCATTTTTGCTGATCCCGGCTCGATGCGATTTCTGGAAAATAGAGTCCGTCGCCATCGATATAATACCCGTACTAAACTGAGTCATTGGTTTTGCAGTAATTGGCATAGCTTCAATTACCTTAATCACATGATAGGGGACGTGACTGCGGTTATACCATTCATGGCTTAAAAATTCTGCGTCAGCAAGAGTAGGCATCTCATCAAGCAACATCAGGTAAAAAAGCCCTTCCGGTAAAGGTTCACCGTCCGGATGCAACTTGGGAAGTTTTTGATGTAATTCCGGGATTGAATGCCCGCGATACCTGATTCCGCTTTCAGGATCAAGTTTTGACGTAACAGTCAATAAACTTGTCATACCCTTCATTCCGGTTAGGATCTGGTCAATATTCACAGATTCAACAACAACGTTGCCATATTCATTGATTAACCGCTTTACAACAGCACGCTCTTTTTCCCCTTTTTCAATTAATTTTTTCTTAATATAGTCCATCTGATTGCCTATTTGTTTGTTCAAATATATAATTATTTATAAGATGTTGCACCGGTACAAAATAAATTTTTAAAGTTTAACAAAATTGGAGTAAAAAGGTTGCTTAAAATAAAAATAACTAAATAAAAAGGGGCAACTTTTGTTGCCCCTTAAAATAATATTACCTCAATATTTATAACCATCAATTTTTCAGAACCGGAATTCTAAGAAAATAAATCATTAGTTTTCATCTTTGGGTGTAGTTGTAGTTTTAGCTACAGAATCAGATTTTTTACGTGACCTCCGTTTTTTACCGGCTTCCTTCTTTCCACCGGATAACATATTCTCATTGTAATCAACCAGTTCAATGAAACACATCTCAGCATTGTCACCAAGGCGGTTTCCTGTTTTAAGAATCCTGGTATATCCCCCCGGACGGTCTCCGATTTTCAGGACAATATCGCGGAAAAGTTCTGCAACAACTGTTTTGCTTTGCAGTAAACTAAAAACTTCGCGTCGATTATGGGTGGTATCATTTTTTGCCCGTGTAAGGAGTGGCTCTACGTAAACACGCAGGGCTTTTGCTTTAGCTAAAGTTGTGGTAATCCTTTTATGGAGTAAAAGCGAATTCGCCATATTGGAAAGCATAGCACCCCTGTGTGAACTGGTTCTGCCTAAATGGTTGAAACTTTTTCTATGTCTCATTTCTATTATTCCTTGTCTAATTTATACTTACTGATATCCATCCCGAAACTCAAACTAAGGTTAACCAACAAATCATCCAATTCTGTCAAAGACTTCTTCCCGAAGTTACGAAACTTTAACAAATCATTACGATTATAAGTTACCAATTCACCAAGAGTTTCAACATCCGCAGCTTTGAGGCAATTCAGTGCCCTGACCGACAGGTCAAGATCCACCAGCTTGTTTTTCAGCAACTGACGCATATGAAGAATCTCTTCATCAAATTCCTCATTGGCAAATTTCTCATCTGAGTCGAGTGTAATTTTCTCGTCGGAGAAAAGCATAAAGTGGTAAATCAGAATTTTAGCTGCTTCCTTCAGAGCATCTTTCGGATAAATAGATCCGTCAGTTGTGATTTCGATGACCAATTTCTCGTAGTCGGTTTTTTGCTCGACCCGGTAGTTCTCGATTGCATACTTAACATTTTTTATCGGAGTAAAGATAGAATCAATAGGAATAACCCCGAACTCTTCTTCTGAAGGTTTATTCTCAATACCAGGGACATAGCCCCTCCCCTTTTCAATTGAAAGTTCAATCTGAAGTTTAACGGTTGATTCCATATTACAAATCACCAACTCCGGGTTAAGAACTTTAAATCCAGTAAGGAAATGATTGATATCTCCGGCTTTAAACCGATCCTGACCAAAAATAGTAACAGACACCTTTTCATTGTCGAAGTCATCTCCGACTCTTTTGAAGCGAATCTGTTTCAGGTTAAGGATCATCTCGGTAACATCCTCTATTACCCCGGGGATGGTAGAAAATTCATGTTCTACCCCTTCGATCTTGATCGTTGTGATTGCATATCCTTCCAAAGACGATAATAAAATCCTGCGTAACGCATTACCTATAGTAATACCATAACCAGGCTCAAGCGGACGAAATTCGAATTTACCGATTTTGTCATCCGACTCAATCATTATCACCTTTTCCGGCTTCTGGAAAGCTAAAATTGCCATAAACCTAAAATTATTGTTATTTCGAATACAATTCGACGATTAATTGTTCCTTGATCACTTCGGGAATCTCTTCACGGGAAGGAACATTCAGAAACTTGCCAGTTTTGGCGTCGCTATCCCATTCAAGCCAAGGATATTTATTGTGACGGTGTGAAGCCAATGCATCGGTAATCGCGATGAGCGATTTCGACTTTTCGCGAACACCTACAACTTCTCCAGGGCGAAGTGTGTAAGACGGTATATTAACAACCGATCCGTTGATAACAATATGTTTGTGTGAAACCAGCTGACGGGCAGCGGCGCGGCTTGGTGCTATACCAAGACGATAAACAATATTGTCAAGACGGCTTTCCAGAAGTTGTAAAAGTACAGTACCCGTTACACCTTTATGAGAATGTGCCTTTTCAAACAGGTTACGGAATTGACGCTCCAAAATACCATACATGTATTTGGCTTTTTGCTTTTCCCGCAACTGGGTACCATATTCTGAAACTTTTTTCCGGCGTTTGCTGTTTCCATGCATTCCCGGAGGGTAATTTTTGTGCTCAAAAGCTTTATCGGGGCCATAAATCGCCTCCCCGAACTTACGTGAAATTTTGGATTTTGGACCAATATATCTTGCCATGTGAATTTACATTTAAAAGTACCTGATTATTAAACACGACGACGTTTAGGTGGACGGCATCCGTTATGTGGCAACGGAGTAACATCAACGATTTCAGTAACCTGAATCCCGACATTAGCCATTGCCCGTATTGCAGACTCGCGTCCGTTACCCGGTCCTTTTACGTAAACCTTAACCTTGCGTAAGCCAAGATCAAAGGCAGTTTTGGCGCACTCCTCAGATGCAGTCTGAGCTGCATAGGGAGTATTCTTTTTCGAACCTCTAAAACCTTTTTTACCGGCCGATGACCACGAAATAACTTCACCATTGTTATTGGTCATCGAAATGATGATATTATTAAAAGAGGATGATACATGAGCCTGACCAACAGGTTCAATATTGACAACCCTTTTTTTCGAAACTCCAGTCTTTTTTGCCATTTCTACTTAAAATTATTTAGTGGCTTTTTTCTTATTTGCAACTGTTTTCTTCCTGCCCTTACGGGTTCTGGCATTATTTTTTGTGCTTTGCCCACGAACCGGTAAGCCAATACGATGACGAATACCACGGTAACATCCAATATCCATCAATCGCTTAATAGACATTTGATACTCAGACCGCAATTCGCCTTCAACCTTGTAACTCTCCGTAATTACTTTACGGATTGCCCCAAACTGCTCATCGTTCCAGTTACTGACTTTGATATTTTTATCAACACCAGCTTTCTCCAGAATCAACTGCGAGCGGCTTCGGCCTATCCCATAAATATAAGTCAAGGCTATTTCGCCTCTCTTGTTATTTGGTATATCTACGCCAACTATACGAGCCATATTCTTATACGAATTAAAAAAATCTTACAAAATTAACATATTATCCCTGACGTTGTTTAAACTTAGGATTTTTTTTGTTGATAACGTAGAGACGGCCTTTACGGCTGACAATTTTGCAATCTGCACTACGCTTCTTAATAGATGCCCTTACTTTCATTTTCCTACGTTTTAATTTTTGTACCTGAAAGAAATCCTCCCTTTGGTCAAGTCGTAAGGTGACATTTCAACCTTCACTTTGTCGCCAGGTAAAATCTTGATGTAGTGCATGCGCATCTTTCCCGAAATATGGGCTGTGATCACATGACCATTCTGCAATTCCACCCTGAACATTGCATTTGACAATGCTTCAATAATGGTTCCGTCTTGTTCTATAAATGCTTGCTTTGACATAGAAACTTATTACTTCTCCAAAACTCTGAATGTGTTGAAAGTCCTTTGACTTTATTTTGCTCAATGAGCATTTCAAAAAAAACGTCCACAAAATTAATGAGAATTCTGATATCCTAAAATACCAAGATTTCAAATTTTCTCCAACGTCAATACATAAGCATACTGAAGGTTCCGTCTTGCCGCGCTTGTTTTGCCAGCAGATAAATGGCAACAATCGTAACGAAACAATTTCTGGTCTGGCCCATTCCTTCTATAAAAAGGAACCGATTGGCCAGACCAAAAATATGGACCAAATTATAACCTTGATCCCCAATATTTTTGAAAGAACGCTTCAGAATAAATTCAATTTAATGAATTAAAACTGAGTATATATTGCTTTCCAGCTAACTTGCGAACTAAAATACAGTTCTAAAAAACAGTATGCCCTTTGATAAGGACAAACTTAATTAAGCACCAGTACGGCCTTTGATCCGTCCTGATTTCAATAATCCATCGTAATGCCGCATCAACAGGTGGCTTTCAATCTGCTGAAGGGTATCCAAAATAACACCGACAAGGATCAGCAAAGATGTTCCGCCAAAGAAATGGGCAAACCCGGAATTTACTCCGACACCCATAGCAAATGCAGGAAGAATTGTTATCATACCCAGAAAGATGGATCCTGGTAATGTAATCCTCGACATAATTGTATCCAAATATTCAGATGTCTTCTTGCCAGGCTTGATCCCAGGAATAAACCCACCGTTTTTCTTCATATCCTCTGACATTTGATTCGGATTAACCGTAATGGCAGTGTAGAAATAAGTAAACACGATGACCATCAAAAACATGATAAAGTTATACCAGAAACCGGTATAATCTGAAAATGATGACATCATGCGACCTAAAGTCTCAGAGGAAAACAAACCGGCAAGGCTGATGGGAACAAACATGATTGCCTGTGCAAAAATGATCGGCATTACCCCAGCAGCATTAACCTTTAAGGGAATGTANTGCCTTACACCGCCGTACTGACGGTTTCCAACAATGCGTTTGGCATATTGAACAGGAACTTTTCTGGTTCCCTGAACCAGAAGAATCGTTGCCGCGATGACAAACAGGAAGATGACCAATTCGACAATGATCATGATAAAACCTTTTCCCTGTTCAGCCAACCGGCTAGCAAATTCCTGTACAAGGGCATGAGGTAAACGGGCAATAATCCCGATCATGATGATCATAGAGATACCGTTTCCGATACCTTTATCAGTGATGCGCTCACCGAGCCACATGATAAACATGGAACCGGCAGCCATTACGATTGTTGAACTAAGGTTAAAAGAGAAGCTTCCCATTACAAAAGCACTTTCAGGCAGCTGGAAACGGAGGTTGGCAAGATAAGCCCAGCCCTGAAAAATCAGAATGACGACCGTAAGATAACGTGTCATCTGATTAATTTTACGGCGACCTGATTCACCTTCCTTTTGTAACCGCTGGATATACGGGACAGCAAAACCCAAGAGTTGGATCACAATCGAGGCACTGATATAAGGCATAATTCCCAATGCAAAAATTGAAGCATTGGAAAAAGCACCACCAGAGAACATATTCAATAATCCTAGAATCCCGTCTGAACTTTGGTTTCTTAAAGCTTCAAAATTTGCAGGATTAGGATCGATTCCAGGAAGGATGACAAATGAGCCAAAACGGTAAACCGCTAATAACAAAAGTGTCAATCCCAGCCTTGCTCTCAGATCCTCAATCTTATAAATGTTCTTAAGAGTCTCGATAAGCTTTTTCATCCAGTTTAAAGTATTTCAGTAGTTCCTTCCAGTTTCTCAATCGCCTCTTTTGCACTCTTGGAAAAAGCATGTGCTTTAACGTCAAGTTTAGCTTTCAATTCACCATTGCCAAGAATTTTGACTTTGTCGTTCCTACTGACAAAACCCGCGACAAGAAGTGCCTGAAAATCAATTACAGAAAGGCTCTGTTCTTCTGCTAATGTTTGTAAAGAACTAAGATTGATTCCTTTATATTCAATCCTGTTTACATTTTTAAAACCGAATTTCGGTACAATACGCTGCAGCGGCATCTGCCCACCCTGAAAACTACGTTTTGATTTGTAGCCCGATCGTGATTTAGCCCCTTTGTGACCACGGGTTGATGTACCCCCATGACCGGAACCTTGTCCGCGACCGATTCGTTTCTCTTTTTTGGTGGAACCTTCTGCAGGTTTTAAGTTATGCAATTCCATATTTAAAGAATATTATTCGTTAACTTCTTCAACCCTTAAAAGGTGTTGTAGTTTTCTTACCATACCTAAAACTTCGGGAACAGCTTCATGTTCAACCGGACGGTTCAACTTGCCTAGCCCGAGAGCTACCATTATTTTCTTCTGAGCCTTAGATGCGCCTATCGCACTCTTAAACTGTGTAATACGAACTTTTGCCATTTTTAAATAAAATTATCCGTTAAACACTTTGTCCAGAGCCACACCGCGATGTTCAGCTACAGTATAGGCATCGCGCAATTCGAGCAATGCAGCAAATGTAGCTTTCACCAGGTTGTGAGGGTTAGACGATCCTTTTGATTTAGCCAAAATATCGTGAACTCCAACGCTTTCAAGGACGGCACGCATAGCACCCCCTGCCTTAACCCCTGTTCCCGAAGAAGCAGGTTTAAGTAAAACATTGGCTCCACCGAATTTGGCTTCCTGAGTATGGGGGATAGTTCCGTTAATAACGGGCACTTTCACGAGGTTCTTTTTAGCCGCGTCAACGCCCTTGGCGATGGCTGCGGTTACTTCACTGGCTTTACCAAGACCCCAGCCTACAATTCCGTCTTCGTTGCCCACAACGACGATAGCTGAAAAGCTGAATGTTCTACCTCCTTTGGTGACTTTGGTGACGCGGTTAATTGCGACTAACCTGTCTTTAAGCTCGAGATCGCTGGTTTTAACTTTTTTAATATTTTTCGCCATAATGCTTAGAATTTTAAACCTCCTTCACGTGCCGCTTCGGCAACTGCCTTCACACGTCCATGATATAAATAACCGCCACGGTCAAATTTAACTTCACTAATACCTGCAGCAAGTGCTTTCTCAGCAGCAAGCTTACCCACAAGAACTGCTTTCTCGGTTTTTGTACCTGCAACAGCAGCAACATCTTTATTCAATGAAGAAACTGACAGTAAGGTTTTTCCCGCTAAATCGTCAACAAACTGAACAGAAATCTGTTTGTTGCTGCGAAATATACTCAAGCGGGGAACCTCGTTAGTACCCGAAACTACTTTTCTGATTCGTTTACGGATTCTTTCTCTTCTTTCTAATTTTGTGAGAGCCATAACTATAAAGTCAATTATTTTTTAGAAGCCGATTTACCAGCCTTACGACGAAGTTTTTCGCCAACAAATTTAACACCTTTCCCTTTATAAGGCTCCGGTAAACGGAAGGACCTGATTTTTGCTGCAACGTGACCAATCAATTGTTTGTCAACACTTTTCAGCGTAATAATCGGGTTGCTTCGTTTGTCGGTCACTGCAGCTACCTGAACTTCCGAAGGGATCTGTAAATAGGTATGGTGTGAAAATCCCAATACCAGGTCCAACACCTGATTCTGGGCATCCGCACGATAACCAACCCCAACCAACTCAAGTTTTACTTCGTAACCTTTAGACACCCCTACCACCATATTGTGCAGAAGCGAACGGTACAAACCATGCATGGCACGGTGACGTTTTTGCTCAGTTGGTCGTTTTACCAGCAGATGGGCTGCTTCAACAGCAACTTCCATATCTGAATCAACTTTCTGAGTCAGTGTTCCTAACGGACCTTTAACGGTAACGAGGTTTTCTTTGCTCACGTTTATCGTCACTCCGGCAGGGATTTCAATCGGTAGTTTTCCTATCCTTGACATTGTAATTCCTTCTTAATTAATAAACATAACATAAAACTTCGCCACCTACATTCAACTCTTTTGCTTCTTTATCGGTGATTACACCTTTTGAAGTAGAGATTATAGCCACTCCCAGTCCGTTCAATACACGTGGGATCTTATCGGTATCGCAATACTTGCGAAGCCCCGGTTTTGAAGCACGAGTCAACGATTTAATCGCTGAGGTTCCGTCGGACGGGTGATATTTCAGGGCTATCTTAATACTTCCCTGATAATTAACCTCGTCGTCGAATTTATAGTTCAGGATATACCCTTTTTCCTTCAGAATTTTGGTAATCTCTTTTTTAATGTTCGACGCAGGTATTTCCACGACCTTATGCTTTGCCTTAATGGCATTCCGCAGTCGGGTTAGATAATCTGCAATAGGATCAGTCATCTTTGCAATAAATTTAAACGATTACCAACTTGCTTTTTTAATTCCGGGGATCAAACCGGCAGAAGCCATTTCGCGGAATTGGATACGCGAAACGCCAAACTGACGCATATAACCTTTCGGACGCCCCGTCAGTTTGCAGCGGTTGTGCATACGAATAGGTGCCGAATTACGAGGCAATTGGCTTAATCCGATGTAATCACCATCAGCTTTGAGCCGTGCCCTTTTCTCAGCATACCTTTCAACCAGCTTCGCGCGTTTGACTTCGCGGGCTTTTAACGATTCTTTAGCCATATCAATTAGTTCTTTTTTGCGTTTTTGAAAGGTAAACCAAATTTCTTCAGCAGGGCATAGCCTTCCTCGTCGGTATTGGCAGTTGTAACAAAAGTGATGTTATAACCGTTCATTTTGGTTACTTTGTCCAACACGATTTCAGGGAAAATAATCTGTTCGGTAACACCGAGAGTATAATTTCCACGTCCGTCGAATTTATCGCCGATACCCTTGAAGTCGCGGATACGTGGTAAAGCCACAGCGACCAAACGCTCAAGAAACTCATACATCTTATCGCTGCGCAATGTAACCCTAACGCCAATCGGCATTTTCTTACGGAGCTTAAAATTTGCAATATCTTTCTTTGATATTGTAGTAACTGCCTTTTGTCCAGTTATGGTTGTAAGCTCTTCGACAGCGACCTCCATAATTTTTTTATCGGCAATTGCAGCACCAACACCCTGGTTGATGATAATCTTCTCGAGAGATGGAACCTGCATAACAGATTTGTAACCGAATTCCTTCTGCATGACAGGAACGATTTCCTCGCGATATTTCAGCTTTAAAGTAGGTGTGTATCCCATTACTTAATTTCCTCCCCTGATTTTTTTGAATAGCGAACCAATTTGCCTTTTTTATCAAGGCGGCGGCCAATACGGGTTGGCTTTCCGGTTTTCGGATCTTTCAACATCAGATTGGAAACATGAATTGTAGCTTCCTGTTTGATGATACCACCCTGAGGACTTTTAGCATTGGGTTTGGTGTGCTTCGACACCATGTTTACCCCCTCCACAATAGCGCGTTCGGTTTCTTTTACAACTTCGAGGACTTTTCCTGATTGTCCCTTAGAGTTGCCCGCGATCACAAATACTGTGTCTCCTTTTTTTATGTGTAACTTTTTCTGCATGGTCTGAATGTGTTAAAGTACTTCAGGTGCTAAAGAGACGATCTTCATGAAATTGTCACGTAGTTCGCGAGCAACCGGACCAAAAATACGGGTTCCCCGCATTTCACCGGCAGCATTAAGCAATACTACGGCATTATCATCGAACCGAATATAGGATCCGTCAGCACGGCGTACCTCTTTTGATGTACGTACGACAACTGCCTTCGAAACAGTACCTTTCTTCATATCGCTTCCAGGCAGGGCATTTTTAACAGTCACGACAATTTTGTCTCCAACAGTGGCATAACGCTTGCGGGTCCCGCCCAATACACGGATGACCAAAGCTTCTTTTGCACCGCTGTTATCTGCGACTGTACAACGTGATTCTTGCTGTATCATGGCTACTTCGCTCTTTCTAAAATTTTAACTAATCTCCATCCTTTCTGCTTCGACAGCGGACGGGTTTCCATTACTAATACGGTATCGCCTATGTTGCAATCATTTTTTTCATCGTGTACATAGAATTTGGTCGTCCTGTTTACGAATTTACCGTAAATCGGATGTTTCTCTTTTCCCTTCTCTGCAACGATAATGGTTTTTTCCATTTTATTACTTACAACGACGCCAATACGCTCTTTCCGAAGATTCCTGGTTTCCATAGTCATAATTTTTTATCAAGTTGACGTTTACACAATTCGGTATTCAGACGAGCGACGTCTTTTCTGGCAAACCGGATTTTCATCGGATTTTCAAGAGGGTTGACACTATGGTTTAATTTCATACGAACCAATTCCTCACTTGAGTTTGCGATCCTCTCGATGATTTCAGCAGTTGTTAACTCTATGATCTCAGAATTTTTCATTATTCAACAATTGAAGATTCAACAAAATCGCGTCTAACAACAAACCTGGTAGTGACAGGCAGTTTTTGGGCTGCCAGACGTAGTGCTTCTTTAGCCAGATCAAACGGAACTCCTTCAATCTCGATGATGATACGCCCGGGTGTAATCGTGGCGACAAATCCTTCGGGAGCTCCTTTTCCTTTACCCATACGAACCTCTGCAGGTTTTTTGGTAATCGGTTTATCAGGGAAAATACGAATCCAAATCTGGCCCTGACGCTGCATATGACGCGTTACCGCGACCCTGGCTGCCTCGATTTGACGACCGGTGATCCATGCTGTTTCCAGGCATTTTATACCAAAAGAACCAAACGATAACTGGTTTCCGCGTTGTGCGTTACCTTTCAGTTTGCCCTTTTGTACTCTTCTAAATTTTACTTTTTTTGGCTGTAACATCTTGTTTTGCTTTGTCGATGGTTACTTTTTACGTTTTTTAAACCCACCTTTGCCGGGAGCCGGTGCAGGGCGGTTTGGTCCACGTTGCTGCTGAACAGATTGTCCCACATTCGGGGAAAGATCGCGTTTGCCATAAATTTCGCCACGGCAAATCCAAACCTTTACGCCTATCAAACCTGTTTTCGTCAACGCTTCGGCAAGAGCATAATCAATATCGGCCCTTAAAGTATGCAAAGGGGTCCTTCCGTCCTTGTACATTTCGGAACGGGCCATTTCGGCACCGTTCAATCGTCCTGATACCTGAACTTTAATCCCTTCTGCTCCCATTCTCATGGTCGATGCAATGGCCATCTTCGTTGCACGGCGATAAGCTATCTTGCCCTCCACCTGACGTGCAATGTTCTGAGCCACAATTACTGCATCCATTTCGGGGCGCTTGATCTCAAAAATATTGATCTGAACCTCCTTTTTAGTGATCTTCTTAAGCTCTTCTTTCAGCTTATCAACTTCCTGACCACCTTTACCAATAATAATACCAGGTCTTGAAGTGTGAACAGTAATGGTAATCAACTTCAGCGTGCGTTCAATGATAATCCTTGAGATGCTGGCTTTTGATAACCGGGCATTTAAATAATCCCTGATTTTGTGGTCTTCGACCAGTTTATCACCATAATCGTTACCTCCGAACCAGTTGGAATCCCATCCTCTGATAATTCCAAGCCTATTAGAAATCGGATTTACTTTTTGTCCCATACTATTATTTCGTATTTTCTTCTACAACATTTTTACTTGCCAACCGGACAGTTACGTGATTCGAACGCTTTCTTACACGATGACCGCGACCCTGCGGAGCAGGACGGAGACGTTTAAGCATGCGGCCGGAGTCCACGAAAACTTCCTGCACGTATAGGTTGCTTTCTTCAAGTCTAACCCCTTCGTTTTTGGCTTGCCAGTTGGCAATTGCCGAAAGAAGGAGTTTCTCTACTCTGCGTGAAGCCTCTTTAGAGGAAAACTTCAAAACGTCGAGTGCACGATTTACCGCCATTCCACGAACCATATCGGTAACAAGGCGCATCTTACGAGGCGAAGTTGGGGCATCGTGGAGAACAGCCTGAAATCTCTCTTTCTTTGCTTGTTTCAGCAATTCAGCGCTTTTCTTTTTTCTAGAACCCATCTTGGTACTTTTTACTACTATTATACATTTCCGCGTTCATGGCTTATTTCTTTTTGTTACCGCCATGTCCCCTGAAGGTGCGGGTAGGAGCAAATTCACCTAACTTATGGCCTACCATATTTTCAGTCACGTAAACAGGGATAAATTTATTCCCGTTGTGGACTGCAATCGTATGACCAACAAAATCAGGCGAAATCATTGAATGTCTTGCCCATGTTTTGACTACCGACTTTTTGTCTGCTTCATTCAGAACCAGAACTTTTTTCTCTAACTTAAAGTCGATAAAAGGGCCTTTTTTTAGCGAACGACTCATAATCTACTTTACTTTTTAATTTAGTGATTACTTTTTCCTACGTTCAATGATATACTTGGTAGAAGCTTTCTTCTTCGAACGGGTTTTGAAGCCCTTTGCAAGTAATCCTTTCCGTGAACGTGGGTGACCACCGGAAGCACGTCCTTCTCCACCACCCATTGGGTGATCGACAGGGTTCATAACGACACCGCGGACACGTGGACGACGTCCAAGCCAACGGCTTCTACCGGCTTTACCTGATCTTTCAAGGCCATGGTCTGAGTTACCGACGGTACCTACCGTTGCACGGCATGTAACTAGTACCATACGGGATTCGCCAGAGGGGAGCTTAATGATGGCGTACCGTCCTTCACGCGAGGTGAGCTGTGCATAAGTTCCGGCTGACCGGGCCATAATGCCACCCTGTCCGGGATGCAGCTCAATATTGTGGACGATAGTACCAAGAGGTATTTTGGCTAATGGGAGTGCATTACCGATTTCGGGAGCCACCTCATTACCTGAAACGACGGTCTGTCCAACCTGAAGACCATTCGGTGCAAGCATGTAACGTTTTTCCCCATCGGCATATACCAAAAGTGCAATTCGTGCCGTACGGTTTGGGTCGTACTGGATCGAATCAACACGTGCAGGAATACCGTCTTTCTCTCTCTTGAAATCGATTACACGGTATTTCCTTTTATGCCCTCCACCTATATACCTCATTGTCATTTTACCGGCGCTATTACGGCCTCCGGTACTCTTCATGGGCCTTAACAATGATTTTTCAGGTGTGTTGCCAGTTGTAATGGTTTCAAAGGCGCCAATGATCTTGTGCCTTTGTCCCGGAGTTACTGGTTTTAACTTTCTAACTGCCATCTCTTACTTTAGATATTGCTGTAAAAATCAATATTTTCTCCTTCGGTCAACGTAACAATTGCCTTCTTATAGGCATTGCTGCGCCCGGTGATAACCCCACCTTTTGTAAAGCGGGATTTTAATTTACCGGCATACACCATTGTATTAATGGAGGTAACCTTAACGCCATAGATCTCTTCCACGGCTCTTTTGATCTCGTGCTTGTTTGCCTTCTTATCTACCCTGAAACCATATCGGTTAAACTTCTCCGATAACTTGTTCATTTTCTCGGTTACGATAGGGCGAATCAAAATATCAACCATTGTCTTACGCGTTAAATCTTAAATAATTCCTCAACTTTCGACACAGAACTCTCGACCAAAATTATTTTTTGGGCTCGCATAATCTTGTAAGTACTTAAATCTGAAGCGATTACAATTTCAACGTTCTGTAAATTTCTGGAGGACAAATATATATTATTATTTGTTTCCGGTAATACAATCAGCGACTTTTTATCACTAATCTTCAGATTATTCTGAATAGCAACGAATTCCTTCGTTTTTGGTGCTTCAAAAGAAAAATCTTCAAGAATCATGATTCCATCTGACTGGGCCTTGTAAGTCAATGCCGATTTACGGGCAAGCTCTTTCAGCTTTTTATTGAGCTTAAAGCTATAATCCCTTGGACGCGGACCGAAAATACGACCCCCACCACGGATGGTACCAGACTTTCTGCTACCTGCGCGTGCACCACCGGTCCCTTTTTGACGTTTGATTTTGCGGGTTGACCCCGAAATTTCACCACGATCTTTAGCCATATGCGTACCCTGACGTTGGTTGGCCAGGTACTGCTTCACGTCGAGATAAATCGCGTGATCATTGGGTTCTACCGCGTAGATTTCTGAATTGAGTTCTACGTTCCTGCCGGTTTCCTGCCCTGCTTTATTAAAGACTGCGATTTCCATTACTTCTCGAGAATTAAGTATGAACCATTGGGCCCTGGTACGGAACCCTTTACAATCACCAGATTGTTCTCAGGAATAACTTTCAGCACTTCGATGTTCTGAACGGTCACCTTGATCCCTCCATGACGTCCTGCCATGCGCATCCCTTTGAACACGCGTGACGGATACGAAGAGGCACCTACGGAACCCGGAGCACGAAGCCTGTTGTGCTGGCCGTGAGTGCTCTCGCCTACCCCACCAAAACCATGGCGGCGCACAACACCCTGAAAACCTTTTCCCTTTGAATACCCGGTAATGTCAATGAAATTTGAAGGTTCGAAGAGATCAACTCCTATGATATCCCCTAACTTCACATCAGCCCCAAAACCGCCAAATTCGACGACTTTTTTCTTCGGGGCACTCTCGGCCTTTTTAAAATGGCCGATCTCCGGCTTTGTCGCATGTTTCTCTTTCTTATCCAGAAAGCCTAACTGCACCGCTTCGTACCCATCTGTTTCAATGGTACGCACCTGCGATACAGTACATGGACCTGCCTCAATCACAGTGCATGGGATGTTTTTCCCCTCAACACTGAATACGGAAGTCATTCCGATTTTCTTTCCAATTAATCCTGGCATTTTTTACTGATTAAGCAGTTTTTAAATTACACTTTGATTTCTACCTCGACACCACTTGGCAATTCCAATTTCATTAGGGCGTCGATCGTTTTAGCTGTGGAACTGTAAATGTCGATCAACCTCTTGTAAGAAGATAATTCGAATTGTTCCCTCGATTTTTTGTTAACAAAGGTTGATCTCAGAACTGTAAAGATTCTGCGGTGAGTTGGGAGCGGAATTGGCCCGCTGACAATGGCACCTGTTGTTTTCACAGTTTTGACAATCTTCTCGGCCGATTTATCGACCAGGTTGTGATCGTACGATTTCAGTTTGATCCTGATTCTTTGACTCATGATAAGAACGTATTATTATTTGTGATAATTATAACAAATCTGTTCTGCCTTTAACATTCTCGAGGACTGCAAGGGCAATATTTTTTGGAACCTCTGCATAATGAGCAAATTCCATTGAAGATGTTGCACGACCTGAAGATAGGGTACGTAAAGTGGTAACATAACCAAACTGCTCTGCCAACGGAACTTTTGCCTTGATCACACGGGCTCCGAATTTGGAATCCATGCTTTCGACGTGCCCCCGGCGACGGTTAAGGTCAGAAACGATATCACCCATGTAATCATCCGGTGTAACTACTTCAACTTTCATGATCGGCTCCAATAAAACAGGTTTTGCTTTTGAAGCCGCATTACGGAAAGCTTGTTTTGCACAAAGTTCAAACGAAAGGGCATCCGAGTCAACCGGATGGAATGAACCATCAATCAAGGTGACTTTCAGGTTTTCGATCTTGAACCCGGCCAATGGGCCATTGTTCAACGATTCTTTGAAACCTTTCTCAACTGCCGGTATAAATTCGCGAGGGATTGTCCCCCCTTTGATCATATCGACAAATTGAAGACCGGTAACACCTTCATCAACAGGGCCTACCTTAACACTGATGTCTGCAAACTTACCACGACCACCAGTTTGCTTCTTAAACACTTCACGAAGTGTAACTTCCTTAGTAATAGCCTCTTTATAGGCAACTTGGGGAGCTCCCTGGTTGCATTCGACTTTAAACTCACGTTTAAGGCGGTCAACAATAATTTCAAGGTGAAGTTCGCCCATTCCACGGATAACCGTCTGACCGCTATCTTCATCTGTCCGAACCTGAAAGGTTGGGTCTTCTTCGGCTAGTTTCGCCAAACCGTTTGATAATTTATCGATGTCGTTTTGAGTCTTTGGCTCGATTGCAATACCGATTACCGGTTCAGGGAATGTCATCGATTCGAGAACAATCGGGTAGTCGAGATCGCAGAGGGTATCGCCTGTGCGGATGTCCTTAAATCCAACTGCAGCACAAATATCACCTGCTTCGATCACGTCGCGTGGTTGTTGTTTGTTGGCATGCATCTGGAACAAGCGCGAGATCCTCTCTTTTTTACCTGTACGCATGTTCATGACATACGAACCGGCATCGATTTTACCCGAATAAACCCGGATAAAACAAAGACGTCCTACGAACGGGTCGGTAGCAATTTTAAACGCGAGTGCGGCCAGTGGCTGGTCAACGGATGGTTTTCTTTCGATAACCTCATCATTATCAGGATTTTTACCCTGAATTGATCCAATATCCAATGGATTTGGCAAGAAGGCACATACTGCGTCGAGCAAAGTTTGTACCCCTTTATTCTTAAATGCTGAACCACAAAGCATTGGGATGATCACACCTGTAAGGGTAGCTTTACGTATGACTGCGATCAATTCATCGACTGTGATGCTGTCTGAATCCACAAAGAATTTTTCCATCAATACCTCATCCTGTTCTGCAACAGATTCGACCATCTTGTCACGCCATTCCTTGGCATTTTCAAGAAGGTCGGCGGGAATTTCCTCAATATCATAATCAGCACCCATTGACTCATTGTGCCAATAGATCGCTTTCATCCTGATAAGGTCAATAACACCCAAAAACTTTTCTTCAGCCCCTATCGGAATCTGAATTGGAACTGGGTTTGCTCCAAGCTTTTCCTTGATGTCGTTATAAACGCTATAGAAATCGGCCCCTGCACGGTCCATTTTATTAATAAACGCGATTTTGGGTACACCATATTTCTCAGCCTGACGCCAAACAGTTTCAGACTGTGCTTCAACGCCACCTACGGCGCAGAAAGTTGCAACTGCTCCATCAAGTACCCTTAAGGAACGCTCAACCTCAACTGTGAAGTCAACGTGCCCTGGAGTATCAATAATATTGATCTGATGGATAATATCATTATACTTCCACTCTGTAAATGTAGCAGCTGAAGTAATTGTGATACCGCGCTCCTGTTCTTGTGCCATCCAGTCCATTGTTGCTGCCCCATCGTGCACTTCACCAATCCGGTGAGTTTTGCCCGTGTAAAACAAAATCCGCTCTGAAGTGGTTGTTTTACCGGCATCAATGTGAGCCATGATACCAATGTTCCTGGTATTTGTAAGATCCCTTTTAGCCATTATTTTAAATCCTGATATCTACTTTGATTCAATTAAAACCTGAAATGAGCAAACGCACGGTTTGCTTCTGCCATTCTGTGTGTATCTTCTTTTTTCTTGAAAGCGCCCCCTTCTTCATTGAAAGCTGCAAGAGTCTCTGCTGCAAGCTTTTCAGCCATTGAGTGGCCTGAACGTTTGGAAGCGTAAAGGATTAAATTGTGCATGGAAATGGCCACTTTGCGTTCCGGACGGATTTCCATAGGAACCTGGAAGTTGGCACCCCCAACACGCCTGCTTTTTACCTCAACAGCAGGAGTAATGTTCAGTAAACCCTTCTTCCATACATCAAGTACGGAAAGTTCACTGTCTTTCATCTTTTTACTTACGATATCAAGGGCATCGTAAAAAATCTTGAAAGCGATTGTTTTCTTGCCATCTCTCATAAGGCTGTTAACGAATCTTGTTACCAACACATCTTTGAATTTAGGATCTGGCAAAATGATCCTTTTCTTTGGTTTTGTCTTTCTCATCTTAGTTACACATTGTTTGTGTTATTCGAATCGGCTGTTGTTCAGTCTTCAGTTTAAATAGCTTGCTCATGGCAAACCCTTACTCAACCAAACCTCCAAACAAATAACTAATTTTCAATCAATTACTTTTTCTTTTTTGTAGCTGCTGCAACCTGTCCCGGTTTTGGCCTTTTTGCACCATATTTCGAGCGGCGTTGCTTACGTCCTTCCACACCTGCGGTGTCGAGAGCGCCACGAATAAGGTGATAGCGTACACCTGGAAGATCTTTTACACGACCTCCGCGAACCAGCACAATGGAGTGCTCCTGCAGATTGTGCCCTTCACCCGGAATGTATGCGTTTACTTCTTTCTGATTGGTCAACCTAACCCTGGCGACCTTTCGCATGGCCGAATTCGGCTTTTTAGGTGTCGTGGTGTAAACACGTACACATACACCCCTTCGCTGAGGGCAAGAATTGAGTGCCGGAGACTTACTCTTATCCTCGATACTCGTCCTTCCCTTACGTACTAACTGTTGAATCGTAGGCATAAACGTTTTTAAATTTGAATTATATTAATACACACAAAATTGAACTCATTTTTGATCCCATCTGACGAAAGAACATTACTATGACCGTTTCCGACCTCGCAGAACTTCCCCAAAATGGACTGCAAAAGTACACAATTCCAATAGAAAACAATCATATCAGCGAAAAAAAAGAATTTTTAGTCAAAAGTTAAGGATTTGTTCAATCAAAAAAAGGGTCGTTTCAATTATTTTTCAACATATTTGTTTACCCTTTTCAAACCAAATGCCCGAATACACGAATTTTCAGTCATGCAAAAATATATTTAAAAACATGTTTATTGCCTGTACAGGTCACAACCTCATAAAGAAATTATTCTGTATTAACTATCATTCAATATATTAGTGTTCAAAGGTGGATCATGAGCATATAAACAAAAATCACACTGAAAGGGACAGGATGTTGTGACGTTCAAAAAATTCATATTTTTGGTGAAATTGAATAGTGTTGATGAATGAAGCTGAATTTTAACGAATAGATTACAAAGTTTTTATCTAAATTTTATCACATGAAAGTATATCAAACTAAAGAGATCCGGAACATTGCTGTAATTGGTAATTCCGGCGCCGGGAAAACCACCCTTGTAGAGTCAATGCTCTTCGAGGGTGGTGTAATTAGTCGCAGAGGTGACGTAAAATCAAAGACCACTGCATCGGACTACAACATTGTCGAACAGGAGTACGGTAATTCCGTTCACGCGACTGTTCTTTACACCGAATTCGATGGATGTAAAATCAACATCATCGACACACCAGGGATGGACGATTTTGTGGGAGGCGTTATCCCGGCTCTGAGTATTACTGCCACAGGTTTATTGGTTTTCAATGCCGTTAACGGGGTTGAGGTAGGGACTGAGATCGCCAACCGAAATGCCGAAAAATTCCACAAACCACTTATTTTTGTTGTCAACCATCTCGACCACGAGAACAGTAACTGGGACAACACCATCGAAATGGCCAAAACCACGTTTGGCAACAAGCTGGCCATTGTTCAATATCCATTAAATGCAGGCCCAGGTTACAACAAAGTAATCGATGTCCTGAAAATGAAAATGCTTCAGTGGAAACCCACGGGCGGAGCCCCTGAAGAACTTGAAATCCCAATTTCAGAACTTCCGCATGCCGAAGAAGTCCACAATCAATTGGTTGAGATGGCTGCCGAAAACGATGAGGAGCTTATGGAGCTTTTCTTCGAACAGGGAAACCTCAGCGAAGACGAAATGCGCAAAGGCCTCAAATTGGGAATGGTAAGCCGTAGCCTTTATCCGGTCTTCTGCACATGTGCAGCAAAGGATATGGGAATGCGCCGCCTGATGGAGTTTATCTGCAATGTTGCACCTAATCCTGGCGAACTTGCACCCGTCGAAACAGTTGACGGAAAGTTAATCAAAATGGATAAAAATGGTCCTACCTCAATTTTCGTTTTTAAAACAGCAATAGAACAGCATGTTGGCGAAGTAACCTATTTTAAGGTGATCTCCGGGATTTTAAAAGAGGGTATGGATTTAGTGAATACAACCAAAAATTCGAAAGAAAGAATCTCCCAGATTTTTGCAGTAGCCGGTAAAAACAGGACCAAAGTCCCCGAAATGGTCGCCGGTGACATCGGTGCTACGGTAAAATTAAAAGAGGTCAAACATAACCACACACTGTGTGACAAGGATGCCGATATCGTTTTCCCGCCTTTAAAATATCCTGCGCCACGTTATACAACTGCAATTAAGGCAGTTAACGAATCGGATGAAGAAAAGATGGGCGAATATATGCACAAACTTGCTGAAGAGGATCCTACCTATATTATCGAGTATTCAAAAGAATTAAAGCAAATCCTCATTCACGGACAGGGCGAATACCATATCAATACCTTGAAATGGTATTTTGACAATGTTTTCAAGATCGACATTCAGTTCCTGAAACCAAAAATTCCTTATCGGGAAACCATTACCAAAATTGCTGCCGGTGACTATCGTCACAGGAAACAGAGTGGGGGTTCCGGACAGTTCGGCGAGGTTCACCTGGTGATCGAACCTTATGTAGAAGGTATGCCTGTTCCGGAAATGTACAAAATTGATGGGAAAGAGATGAAGATCAGCTTACGCGGAACGGATGTTACCGAGTTGCCATGGGGCGGTAAGCTTGTATTCTGCAACTGTATCGTCGGTGGTTCGATTGATGCCAGGTTTCTACCCGCAATTTTAAAGGGTCTTATGGAAAAAATGGAAGAGGGACCATTGACAGGATCCTATGCACGTGATATCCGTGTTTGCGTTTATGATGGAAAAATGCACCCTGTTGACTCGAATGAAATTTCGTTCCGTTTGGCAGGCCGTAATGCTTTTAGTGCAGCATTCAAAATTGCAGGCCCAAAAATCCTCGAGCCAATTTACGATGTTGAAGTTTTTGTCCCCTCAGACCGTATGGGCGATGTGATGAGCGACCTCCAGGGACGCCGTGCGCTGATCATGGGGATGAGTTCAGAAAAAGGATTTGAAAAAATCATGGCTAAGGTGCCGCTCAAAGAGATGTACAAATATTCCACTTCCTTAAGTTCAGTAACCCAGGGACGTGCTATGTTTAGTCTGAAATTCTCGAATTACGAAAAGGTACCTGCTGAAGTTCAGGAAGAGCTGCTCAAAGCTTACGAAGCTGAACAAGTCGAAGAATAGTTCTTTTCAACTCTATATTGAAAGCTGCCTCCAGAAACGGGGCGGCTTTTATTATTCGTGGCGGCTGGCTACTGGCGGCTTGCGGCTGGCTACTGGCAACAAGCGGCTAGCAACTGGCGGCTAGCAACTGGCAACGAGCGACTGTCAGCTGGCG
>TBL_comb47_HYPODRAFT_10002523_pt1 | contig 22544 bp, 33 predicted proteins | sample TroBogypolimnion_40_FD_10682 | JGI IMG/M metagenome (IMG submission 10682)
CCAGCTCGTGGGCCAGCAGCCAAGAAATACGCAACAGCCCACCCCGCATGGGCAGGATAACCACCGGCGGGATAGGTGACTCGCCTGCCACGAACAAGGCGCCATCACCGATTTCAGCATGTAGGATGGCCGCCCCGGTGGCCTCAATGGCGAGGGCCAGGTCTTCCTCTGTAGGGTAGCGACGACCGTACCAACTCGGATTCATTTGCCAAGAATGCCATCCGAGAAGGCTTTCCACACCTGGAACCCGGCCTGTTTTTGGGCGTCCGTCATCTTGGCCAGATCCACACCCATCGTCTTGAGCATGAACCGGTCGAAGTCCGAATGTTCCGGACCTGAGCCCTCTACCAGTGAGCCCGGGTCATCTGCCAATTCGGTGATGCTCATGCCCAGAACCTCAGAGGCCTTCTGGACCAGGTCCAGGCTTGGAGACACGCGCTTGTCGTATAGCAGACCATGAAGGTGACTGGGGCTGACATCCAGCAGGGGGGCCATCTCATCAGGGGAAAGCCCATGGGCCTTGCGGTAAGCCAGGACTGCGGCCTTGAACCGGGGACGCTGGGGCCATGTGTTCATTTCGACAGCGTCGTAGGGGATCGACATCTCGGCAATTTCGTTTCCCCTTGACTTTATCGTGTCGCATACGACACTTGTCCCATGGCACGTCATTCTCACCCCTTCCAGGAAACGGTTACCGATTTGGCCGCTCACCTTGGCGTAGGCCGTGGGCATCTGTCTGAAGTCCTGAACGGAACTGCGAGGCCTTCGGGTGTCTTGGCGTTCCAGATTGAGGAAGCCACCGGAGGCCAAATCCGGGCGGTCGATCTCCTGAGGGTTCACAGAACCCCTCCGCCATCACCGCTCGACAGGGCCTCCTGATGGCCGCCTATCCACGGCATCACGCCTCCGCCGCGCTTCAGCGTGGGGATGCGCAGTTCCAGCGCCACGCGCAGGTGCCGCGGCCCGAATCTCCGCAGCTGCTCCAGCGTGAGCATCGCAACCGCTTCACCCGCACTTCCTGCAATTTCCTCGACCTGGCTGCCCCCGGGACCGAGGCCTCCTGCGCCCGGATCAGATTCCGCTGATCCGGGCGTTCCTCTTCCACCCGAAAAATCCAAGGACTTCACCATGGATCCAAATATCGCGGGCAGTGCGACACAAGGCCAGTCCCGACCCATTGACCCGTTGAAAACCAAGTCGAAAGCCCGTCTCCGGCTCGAGCTGGAGGCATCCGGCATTCCCCAGAAGGCACTGGCCTACGGGATCCTCACCACCGAACCCCTCCTGAGCCGCATCCTGGCGGATCACTGCCCTGACGATCTGCCCTCCTACAAAATCCCCGCCGTCACGCGCGAGCTGGGCCCGGGCTACATGCAGTGGATGGCCCTGCAGTGCGGCGGCGTCTATCACCACGGCGAGTGCCCCGCGGTGCACCAACCCGTGCCCGTGCTCATCGGCCTGCTAGCTCGGCAGAGCGGGAACACCCTCCAGCAGCTCATCCAGGACCTCTCTGATCGGGTGTGGACCCCCCGCGAGCGCCAGGCGGAGATCCCAGGCTTGAGGAAGCTGCTGGGCATCGTGGAGGCCCTCATCAGCGAGGCAGAAGGCGGTGATTCATGACCGCGCCGAACCCAAGGTGTCCCATCTGCCAAGGCCGAGGGTGGTTCGAGACCGGCCTTTTCGAGCTGGAAGATGACCCCCAGCCGTGCCCAGATTGCAATCCTGTGCGTCCCCTGCGGCGGTCTGACTTCCTGCTGATCTGCACTCTCATCGCCATGATGTTCGGTTTGGCAGTGTGGGGTGGTCGATGAGCGCCGCCGCCCGCATCAAGTTCGAAAACATCCTCGAGCTCGCCAAGTACGCCTTCATGTCCGGGACGCCTGATGGGATGGCCCGGGCCGAGGAGCACCTAAAGGAAGCCCAGACCATCGTGGCCTTCGAGCGCCAGACCGCAACGGCGGGGGCGCCCTCATGAACCACGCGCTCGTTTGCCCCTACTGCGACCGCTCGGATGCCATCGGCGCCAAGGACGAGCCCCGGTTCTACCGAGACGGCCGGCTGCTGGCGACCTGCTTCCACGGCCATGAAGGCACCGGCAAGAAAGTCTTCGACGCGGAGACCGGCGCCAAGGTCCAGAACGCGGACCTCGAGCCCTGGGAGGTTCTCTACCGCCTAGCGGAGCCCAACGGCGCCCGCGGCTTCGGCGCTGAGTTCCTCGCCCAGCGCTGCGGGGTCTACGTGGTCACCCAGGAGGTGGCCGCACGCGCCGGCTGCCCAGTGCCTAACGAAAAGGACGTGCTCCGAGCTGAGAAGGACGGCGGGGCGGTCACCATCGCACCCCTCTTCAACGGTCCCAAGATGTCTGGCCTCGAGGCCCGCATCGTGGAGACCGGGCCCAGCATCAAGGTCACCAAGTGGACGCGCACCATCGGCCAGGAGGGCGTGTTCATCGCCAACCCTGGCGTCCAGCCACAGGTGGCCATCGTCTTCGAGGGCACCTGGGACGCCATTGCCGCGGCCTGGGATTGCTTCCAGGAAGACGAGATGGACCGCTACGCCTTCCTGTCCATCAAGGCGGGCACCAGCGCCCAGCTGCTCGGCGCCGTCCTCAAGGCTCACTTCCCAGGCATCCCGGCCCTGCTCATCACTGACCAGGACAGCTCCGGCAAGGGCGCCCGGCCCCGCATGGCGAAGGCTGGCGTGGCCTACCCCGCCATCCTGAAGGGCGTGGGCAGCGCGAAGGACTACCGGGACGCGGATCCCAAGCTGCGCCGCGCCGCCCTCCTGGAAGCCATCGAGCAGGCCCTGCAGGCGCCAGACCCCAGCACGGATTCAGGAGACTCGAAGTTCGCCAGGCGTGCCCTCGAGGGTGCCTACCGCGCCAAGTCCAGCGGCATGCGGGACCTCGAGGCCTGGCGGTTCGGCCAGCGCTGCGCGGGGATCTGCAAGCCGAACCCCGCCAAGGCCACCGCCTTCGCCGTCCGGGCCAAGTTCAACAACCGCCCCGCGGTGCCGGAGGGCCAGCGCGAGTTCAAGGTCTTCATCACCCACCCGGAGATGCGCCGGATCCAGGGGGACTACCCCGACCTGGCCGCGGCGATCCTGGCCGGCGCCACCGAATCCCCCATGTCCCCCGAGTGGGCTCCCCCTGTCTTCCTCCCGGAGACCGGTGCGCACTGGACCACCATCCCCAAAGAGGACCGGAAGGCCTACGCCACGGCCCACGGCTGGGAACCATGGGACGGCCAGGACATCGGTGTCTTCGTCCAGGAAGACCTGCACGATGTGCTGGAGGCCATCGGGAACGCCTACCACTACGTGATCATCCCCGGCGCGCCGGCGGCCGAGACCGGGATCCGGGTGGCAGCCGTCGCCTTCGCCACGGCGCTCTGCGGCCTTCGGGCCCAGGAGCTGGGCCAGTCCGCCAAGCCCACGGGGTTCAACCCGGGGACCTGGTTCTATGGAGGGCCCGCCACCGGGAAAGGCACCGCCGCCAAGATCACCGCCGCTGCCGTGAGCGGAGAGACCCGGACCTATGGTTCCCAGCGGTTTGGGGGGGAGAAGGAGACGGGCTGGCTCACGGAGTCCGCACTGCATCTCCCCATCGTGTTCAAGGACGAGCTGGACCAGTATCTGGACCGCTCCGCCTCGGAGGACCTGAAAGCCTTCCTGGGGGGCGAGGCCCTGCAGCGCCGGAAGGCCTACGGCATGGACATGACCCTCTACCCCCGGCCAGTGGTCTTCAGCACGAACGAGATCAAGATCAACCCGGAGGACGAGGCCACCAAGGAACGCATCATCCTGGTGGAGCTGCAGCCGAACCCCATGGCCTCGAAGTTCCAGCGGAACAACGCCTTCGAGCACTTTCACGAGTGGCTGACCGCCGGCGGGGCCCTACGCCTCCACCGGGTGACCGTGCACCTTTACGGCGCCTTCCGGCAGCTGCAGATCGGAGACGTGAAGTTCACACGCTCGGCGGTCTTCGATGCGGCGATGCTCCACGTCTGCAAGGTCATGGACCTGGACGCCGCGGCCATCATGTCTCCCTCCGAGGCCAACAAGGAGGCCGCCATCCTCCGGGGTGCGCCCTGGTATCAGTCCATCTCGGACTACGTTCAATACGACTTGCAGGGCTCCCTGGAATTCTCCATGAAGGCCCTGGACCTGTGGGGCATCCGAGCCGAGGACGAGAGCCAGAAGCGGAAGCTCAGACGCTACCTGGATGGCTTCCGGGCTGCTGCGAAGGAACACGGGGGCGCTCTGACGGTCCTGGGCTATGCCGTGGACATCCCACCCTTCCATTCCAATGCCCAGAACACCCTCATCCGCTTCAAAAAGGTGATCCATGCCGAAGCGTCCTGATGTCCGTGTCCGGGGTGGTGTCCGGATTTTTCCGTTGAAATCATTGACAACGGACACCCGGACACCGCGGACATCTCGCGCGCGCGCGTGTGTATGTATGAAGAGACCCCCCATAGACACTCTCTCTTATAAAAACCCAACCCCCTTACCCCCCTTAAGTGATGTCCGTTTGTCCGTCCCTTACTCCCACGTGGGTTTGACCCCGGACATACATCCGGACACGGCTATAGGGCGATGTCCGTTTGTAGCAATCATGCGGGTTCTAGCCCGGACATCCATAGATTCGAGGTTCGCATGAGCCGCATGGCCCAGCAGCACACTCAGCAGCAGCACCAGCACATCCCCTTCGGCATCGGCGTGGTCCTCGACGGCCGCCCCAAGCGCAAGGGCCCCAAGCCAGAGGCCAAGCTCCAGAAGGCCCTCATCGAATATCTCAAGCTCCTACCTTGGGTCGCCAAGGTGAACCGGCATAACGTGGGCCAGGCCATGATGGGCGCTCGACCAGGGTTTGCAGGCCGACCGGTCTACTTCAGCGAGCGGGGCCACTCGGACCTCAGCATCGAGGTTCGCAATGACCCTCGGGTGATCTGGATCGAAACCAAGGCGCCCGGCGCCAGGCCCTCTGGGCGGGCTCAGGCGGCCCACTGGGAGGAGCAGGAGGGGTTCCTTGCCCGGAAGCGTGCCTCAGGCCATCCAGCGTTCTTCTGCAGCGCTGGGGAGATCCTCCGCACCGAACTGACCCGGGCCGGTCTCCCGGCGCCCTCAGTGGCCCAGCTGGCTGCCGAGATGGCCTCCAGGAAGGTCCACCCCTCCACCATCGCCGCCTTCACCCGCCGGATGCGCCTGGCCTTCTTTGAGGTGCCCTTAGCGAAGAAGCCGACTGCCAAGGCGGTCGCATGAGCATGGGCCTTCAGATCACCCGCTTCCAGGCCTACCTCCTCGCCGGCGCCTACCTTCCTGGCGACTCTCACCTGCCTCCCCTTGGCCACCAGGCCGCGCAGGTCGCATGGAATCACACCGTGGTTGATCCGATCAGCCAGCGCGTCTCCCTGGCCTGGGAGGCCGCATGAGGCGCGCACCGCTCCGCCTCTGGCTCGTGGCCATCGTGGTCACGCTGACCGCTGCCCACTACTGGGGCAAGATCTGGGGGCACCGATGAGCGGCACAGTGCCGAAAAGTGCCGTAAAACGTCAGCAGCCCAAGGGGGGCAGCCGGAAAGGCAAGCCGAACAAAGTCACCAAAGCACTGAAAGACATGATCTTGGGCGCTCTGGATGACGCTGGGGGTCAGGAATACCTCAAGCGCCAGGCGCGGAAGCGGAACCCGGCCCCGTTCATGGCACTGGTCGGGAAGGTTCTCCCCATGCAGATCACGGGCGAGGACGGCGGGCCCCTGCAGATCCAGCAGATCAAGGCCATGAGCGATGAGCAGCTGAAGGCCCTGATTCAGAAGATTGCTGGGGTCGCCAAGTGACCGTGACCCGAGAGGACCTCGAACTGGCCGCTCTGGCGGTGATGGAGCTCGAGCAGCGCGCTAAGCGCTGGAAACCCTATCCTGGGCCGCAGACCCTCGCGCTGGAGTGCCAGGCCGACATCCTGTTCTACGGGGGCGCCGCTGGAGGCGGCAAGACGGACCTCCTGCTGGGCACGGCCCGGTACCAGCACAGCCGGTCCATCATTTTCCGCCGGGTGTTCCCGTCGCTGCAGGGCATCATCGACCGATCGAAGGAGATCTACACCCAGGCTGGAGACGGCAGCTTGGACGACTTCAACACCGGCCACAGCCGCTGGAACCTGCAGGACTGCATGATCCGGTTCGGCTCCATGCAGTACGACGCTGATGTCACGGACCACCAGGGCCAGCCCTATGACCTCTACGGGTTCGATGAGATCACTGAGTTCTCGGAGAAGCAGTTCCGGTTCGTCACGGGCTGGAACCGCACCACGAAGGATGGACAGCGCTGCCGGGTGATCTGCACTGGCAACCCGCCCACAGACTCAGACGGTGAGTGGGTTCTCCAGTTCTGGGGGCCCTGGCTGGACCCGAACCACCCGAACCCGGCCCTCCCGGGCGAGTTGCGCTTCTACACCACCATCGAGGGCAAGGACGTGGAGTGCCCGAATGGTGATCCGGTTGAGGTGGACGGTGAGATGGTGCAGCCGCTCTCCCGGACGTTCATCCCTGCGAAGGTCCAGGACAACCCTGCTCTGATGCAATCCGGCTACATTGCCCGGCTGCAGGCCCTGCCGGAGCCCCTGCGCTCGAAGATGCTCTATGGCGACTTCCAAGCCGGCCGGGAGGACAACGCCTACCAGGTGATCCCCAGCGCCTGGGTTGAGGCTGCCATGGAGCGCTGGAAGATCACGCCTAAGCCCAAGGCGGCCATGACCTCCATCGGTGTGGATGTGGCCCGCGGCGGCAAGGACAAGACGAGTCTGGCGCCCCGCTACCTGAACTGGTTCGACAAGGTGAGGACATTCCCCGGAACAGACACACCAGACGGCCAGAGCACGGCTATGCAGGTGCTGCTGGTGATCCGGGACAAGGCCCAGGCCGTGGTGGATGTGATTGGCGTGGGCAGCTCGGCCTATGACGCCCTGGATGGGAACGAGATGGTGACTCGCGTCCCCTACAATGGCTCAGCCTCGAGCTACAAGAAGGACAAGTCCGGCACCCTGAGCTTCGTCAATAAGCGGGCCGAGGATCACTGGATGCTGCGGGAGGCCCTGGACCCGGCCAACCAGGAGGAGATCTGCCTCCCACCCGATCCCGAGCTGAAGGCTGACCTCTGCGCCCCGCGCTGGACGCCCAAGAAGAACGGGATCCAGGTCGAGAGCAAGGAAGACATCAAGAAGCGAATCGGCCGCAGCCCTGACAAGGGCGACGCCGTGATCATGGCCGCCTCAGCAGACATCCAGGTCCCCAAGAAGGCCACGGCCGGCCCCGTGGTCATTCCTCAAACCCCTCAAGCGTGGATGGCCTAACGCCGTCCCTCAACCGGGCCGTCGCGCCCATCTCTGGAGTTCACCATGAAGAAGAAAGAAAGCGCCAAGCAGTCCGGATCTGCCCGTAAGACCGCGGCAGACAAGGCAACCATCGCCTCCAAGCCCGGCACCGGTGGCAACACCAAGGCCATCGGAAAGCAGATCGGCGGCAAGGGCACGGGCGGAGCGGGGGGGAAGAAATGCTGAGCCACCTCCTCACCCTCACGGTCGGCCTCGTCCTGGGTGTCATCGCTGGCGCCCTGATCTGGCGCAAGAACGCCGCTGCCATCACTGCTGAGGCCGCCAAGATCGCTGCGTTGAAGGCCAAGCTCTGATGGCCAAGACTCGCAGCTCACCCAAAGGCAAAGGCATGGGCGCCACGATGCCCATGCCCGAATCAGAGCGCCAGAGCCTGCGCATCGAGAAGATCGACAACGGCTACCTGGCCCATCACAGCACTGAAGGGCCGAAGGGCTACCAGACGAAGACCGTCTTCCACGCCAAGAAGCCGGTCGTGAACGTCTCAGCGGACGTTCCGAAGGCCAAGCGGGGCTCCAAGTGAAGTTCCACCCCCTCACCTCGTCCAACCTCCAGGCCGTGGCTTATGACCCCACGAGCCGCGTCCTGGAGGTGAAGTTCCACGGTGGTAATCACTACCGCTACCACGATGTGGACCCGAAGACCCACGAGGCCCTGCTGAGCGCTGAATCGGCGGGGAAGTACTTCGGGGCTCACATCCGAGGCAAGCACCGCCACGAAGAGGTAAAGAAGCCGTGACCAAGGATTCGGGAGAGCCCATGCAGCAGGAGTGGATCAGCACCGGCAAAGCAGCCAGGATCTTGGGCTATTCGCCAGACCACTTCCGAGAGAAGTTCGCTGGGCTCATCCCGAGCCACCGGCCTGAGGGCTGTCACACACGCTGGCTGGAGTCCGCGGTGCGTGAGCTGGCCCAGGAGCCGGTGAGGATGCCGGAGGCTGGGTGACGCGCCCCCGGCGTAAGCCTTACACGGCGGCCGGCATCAAGCGCGTTCCCTGTGCTCGGTGCGGGGCTCCTGGGGTTCACCAGTGGCAAATTTGCTCGGATGGGAACCAGTTCAGGGCCCTCTGTGTGGCCTGTGACATCGCCCTGAACCGCCTGGTGCTCAAGTGGGTGGGTTTCCCTGACTGGCGAGCGAAAGCAGCCGCCTATGCGGAGAAATCGCGCCGTCCGGACACCAAATAAATCCGGGATTTCCGGGATTTCCGGGATATCAGGGGGCCATTGATGGCCTCCTTGTCACGTGCGCATGACGCTTGAAGCCGGGGGAGGCTTCACCTTGTCGAAGCGGGCGCGGGATAAGCATTCGAGTGCCCAGGGCCTTGGCCCAATTTCCGAAGGCCTCCCCGCCTATCAGGTGCTGCGGTGAATCTCAACTTCGAGATCTCCACCGGCACCATTACCCAGGATGACGGGACGGTCATCACAGACCAGGCCTTCGCCGGGAATGACTCGCGGCCAGAGGTGAACCCCGAGCACATCCAGGGCCGGAACAACCCCGAGCACTGCGACCTGCACAACATCGGGCCGCTGCCGCCCGGAGTCTACAAATTTGGGCCGTGGCACACGCACCCGGGGCTTGGCCCCCACTGCGCTGCGCTGACTCAGATCGAAGGCGAGACCTACGGGCGCTCTGCGTTCTACATGCACGGCGCCTCATCCACTGACCCGCTCAACTCCTCTGAAGGCTGCGTGGTGGTGCCCCATGATCCGCGCTGCGCCATTGAGGCCATGGATCCTGACACGCTGACGGTGACGGAATGAGCGGATCCCGGCGTAAGTACCGGGATCTTCCCCCCAGGGGAGAGTCAACCCCGCAGCCATTCGAGACGCCGATCCCGCTTCCCCAGGTGAAGTGCAGCCCACAGAGCATGGAGCAGCTGGCTGGAGCTCAGATGCTGCTGGCTGAAGTCGTCCAGAAGCTCACCAAGCGGGTTGAAGACCTGGAAAAGCAGGTGGCCGCATGAGCGACCAGCCCAGCTTCCTCCAGAAGATGACCACCGGTCTGGACAACTACACGCCTGACATCGGGCGGTGGTCGTGGCTGCTCTGCACCGCTTCAGTGCTCGCCCATGATGCGTGGCAACTTGCCCACCAGGTCCGCGTGGATGTGAAGGACCTGGCCATCGCCCTGAGCGCCATCGCCGCGGCCCACGGCATCGCCCTGGGCGCCAAGGCGAAGACCGAACCCAAGGGGGAAGCATGACCTTTACCCCATGGAAGGTCCTCGCCGGGGCGGTTGCAGCCATGCTGCTGGCCTATGGCGCGTTCACAGCCTTCCAGCACTACCACCAGGCACAGGGAACCAAGGACGAACAGCAGGCGCAGGTCTTCAAGGGAGAGGCGAATGCCCATCAGACCCAGGCCCAGGCATCGGATGCGAAGGTGGCAGACCTCCAGGCCAAGGTGGACGCACAAGTGCAGGATCTGGGCAAGCTCCAGAAAGAACGTGATGGCCTACTCCGAAAGCTGGCGGCCAAGGTGCCCGCGGTGCCCGGCAGTCCTGATCTGGAGCCTGCCGGTGGAACCGGGCCAGCGCCTGTGGATGATCCCAATGATCAGGTCATCGCAAAGGATGCTGAGGTCATAGCCCAGCAGGGGTTTGTGATCCAGAGCCAGAAGATCGAGATTCTGCAGCTGACCGAGAGTCGGGACCAGTGGAAGGCCACGGCGGACCTGCGCGAGAAGCAGGCGATGGCTCAGGAAGCAGCCACGGCCGCATGGAAGAAGGCTGTCACCGAGAGCCGGTGGAGAGGCCGTGTTGAGGGATTTGTCGCTGGAGTTGCCTCCGGCTATGTGGCGGGGAGGCTTCATTGAATGACGCGACTCAGAACCTGATCCTAGAGTGGCTGGTGGGGGGTCTGGTCACAGTCCTGCTCATGGTCGTGGCCTTCATGGCGAAGCGATGGTTCGACCACGTAGACAGCCTCCAGGGTTCGATGGACCAGCTCAGGGAAAGCATTCTCGGCTTGTCCGAGAAGTTCGTAACCCAGGTCCAGCACGACAAGGACATTGAGGCCCTGCGCCTCTTCGGGCGCCGCACCACGGACCACTGTCCTGTGGAGGGTTGCCCCTACGAGTAGACAGCGGGCGGTCAATTCACCCTGACGGGTTCTGGTGCCAAGAGCCTCCAGGCCCTCATCGAAGCCTCGAAAAAAGAAGGTCCACGCCAACCCTGACCAGGAAAGGACTCTCCCATGATCCTCATGAATACAAGCAATGTCGCAGGCGCCCCTGGATACCGGCCTGACCTTTGTGTCGGGTCTCTGGCCAACCTGGCCACGAGCGGATCCACCACTCAGGTCTTCGACCTGGACCACGAGAACTACCTGAACCCGACCATGGGCCCGGGCGTGAACCAGGCCAATCAGCGCGGGTGGCGAAAGATCTGCACGGTGCTGCTGGCCCTTGCCAATGGCGTGGATTCGACCTCCGGGACCATCAAGGTCTTCTTCAGCGATGACGGCACGGCCACCAACCAGGTGCCCGGGATGGCCTCCTACAACAACGCGGGCGGCCCGCTGACCTACTCCGCTGCCCTTTCCGGGGCCTGTATGCAGCTGCTGGTGCCCAAGCGCTTCATGCGCGTGGTCATCACGAACGGTTCCACCGCGGCGCAGGGCGCCACCACCTCGCTCCAGGTCTCCACGATGGACATGTAAGCCATGGCGAACCAGCACACGAAAGCGCGTGACGAGAAGCAGCGGATGGAAGACAAGCTGCTGGAAATCTCGCGTCAGCGTTTCCATGCTGCGCAGGACGCCGAAAACGACATGCGCATTGAGTTCGTCACGGACTTGAAGTTCCGGGCGGGCGACCAGTGGCCAGATGCCATCAAGACGCTGCGGGACTCCCAGAAGAAGCCCTGCCTCACGGTCAACCGGCTCCAGCAGTTCGAGAAGCAGGTCACGAACCAGATGCGCCAGGCCCGTCCCTCCATCGAGGTCTCCCCGGCATCGGACGGCGCGGACCAGGAGACGGCGGAGATCATCCAGGGCCTCATCCGGCACATCGAGTACGACAGCAACGCCGAAGTGGCCTACGAGCGTGCCGGGACCAGTGTGGTCCGTGGCGGCCTTGGGTTCTGGCGCGTGCTGCCTGAGTACGAGGACGAGAAGAGCTTCAACCAGGTCCTGAAGATCCGGAGCATCCGGGACGCCATGATGGTCTCCATCGACCCGGCCTCCCAGGAGCCGGATGGCTCGGACATGAAGTGGGGCTTCATCTACGAGGACCTGCCGAAGGATGAGTTCGAGGATGCCTACCCCAAGGCTTCCAGCTCCAGCGTGGAGGGCTTTGAGGCTCTGAGCGCTGCTGCCCCGGAATGGCTGAACGGAAGCCAGATCCGTGTGGCGGAGCACTACTGGCTCGAGTTCAAGGACAGCTGGATCTATGAAACCAGGGCCGGCAAGGTCGTGGAGGAGGAGCCCAAGGAATTCAAGCGCAAGCGGCTCGTGAAGAAGCCACAGCTGCGCTGGATGAAGCAGACCGGGGTCGAGATCCTGGAAGGCCCCATCGATCTGCCTGGGATGTATGTCCCCATCATCCCGGTCTACGGTGATGAGATCGTGGTGGACGGCAAGGTCGTCCATGAGGGCATCATCCGCAACGCTCGGGACAGCGTGCGCATGTCCAACTACTGGGCCTCCAAGGAGGCTGAGGCCATTGCCCTGGCCCCCAAGGCGCCCTTCATCATGGCGGAGGGCCAGGCGGAGGGCCACGAGGCTGAGTGGGCCTCGGCGAACAATGACGACCGCGCCTACCTGACCTACAAACCCACCACCCTGAACGAGCACCTGGTGCCCGCCCCTCAGCGAAACGTGGTGGAGCCGGCGATCCAGGCCATCAGCCACGCCCGCCTGATGTGCATCGAGGACCTGAAGGCCATCACCGGCATCTTCGACCCGTCCCTGGGCAACCGGGACGCGGCCCAGTCTGGCATCGCCATCCGGAGCCTGCAGAGCCAGGGGAACAATGCCAACTTCCACTTCGTGGACAACCAGCATCGGTCCATCCGGCACACCGGCCGGATCATCGTGGACCTGCTGCCCTACTACTACGACACGGAGCAGGTGGTCCGAATCGTGGGCGACGATGGCGATTCGAAGATGGTCACCATCAACGGGCCCTCCGGAGAGAAGGACCCGAAGACGGGCGAGGAGAAGATCTACGACCTGACCACTGGTAAGTACCACGTGGTGCTGTCGGCAGGGGCCTCCTACGCCACGAAGCGCCAGGAAGAGGCGGCCTTCATGGAGAAGGCCATGCAGGCGTGGCCGCAGGTCATGCAGTTGGCTGGTGATCTGTTCTTCCGGGCGCAGGACTCCCCGGGTGCAGAAGCCATTGCGGATCGCCTCAAGAAGGCCCTCCCGCCCCAGCTGCAGGACCAGGACCCGAACGATCCCAACGGCGGCCAGCCCCAGATTCCCCCGAAGGTCCAGCAGCAGATGGAGCAGGCCAAGGGAATGATCGAGCAGCTCACCCAGCACCTGCACGCCGCAATGGACCAGGTGGAGCAGTTGAAGAGCGGGGACGCCACCAAGATCCAGATCGCGGCCATGCAGGAGGAGACCAAGCGCCTGATCGCCCTGCTCACCACCGGTTCGAAAACGGCTCAGGTGGAGCTCCAGCACACCATCGGCGTCCTGGACGCCCAGGCTGACCGGGACCACCAGATGGCCCTGGCGCAGATGCCGCCCCAGCAGGCCCAGCCAGGCCAGCCACAGGCAGGCCCCGACCCGTCCCAACAGAGTTTGATCCCGTCACCCCAAGCCTCCAGTGGATCGCCCGCAGGCCCGGCCCAGGTTGACCCCATGAGCGCTGGCGCCATCGCCGGTCAGGAGTAGACATGCCCGAAGTCACCGAAACACCTGCAGTGCAGACGTTCACACCCGAAGAAGAGGCCCGCTACGCGAGGTGGGGCCTGGGTGTGCAAGGCGATGGCGAACCCAAGGTTGCGCCCGTTGCCACGGAGGAGCCTGCCAACACCACCGAGGAGACCACGGAGGAGGTCGATGAGACCACCACTGAGGACGAATCCGAAGGTGGCGAGGCCGAGCAGCCTCACAAGAAAAAGAGCGGCGTGCAGCGCCTCAAGGAGAAGAATCGGCTGGCTGATGAGGCGCGAATCCGCGCTGAAGAGCGGGCCCGAATCGCCGAAGAGCGCCTCTCCGCCCTGGAGACGGGCAAGAAGCCGGAAGAGCCCAAGCCAGCCACCAGCACCCCTGCTGTGGTTGGGAAGCTCCCCAAGCCGGACATCAACACCTGGACCGGGACCCATGACGAATACCTGGAAGCGCGAGACGCATGGCTGCTGAGCGAGTTTGAGGCGAAGCAGGAGGCCAAGGCTCAGGAAGCCAAGGTCCAGGCGGAGCGCCAGACCAAGGCTCAGACCTGGGCCGAGAAGGTCACGGCGGCCAAGGCCAAGTATTCCGACCTCGACCAGGTGCTCAACGTGCCCTTCGCTACCCCTGCCATGCAGGAGGTCATCGTGGACTCCGAAAACGGCGTGGACGTGGCCTACTTCCTCGCCAAGAACCTGGATGAGGCCCGGCGCATTGCTGCGCTCCCTCCGCTGGCTGTTGCGCGGGAGCTCGGAAAGCTGGAGGCCCGGTTCGCTGCGGCCGCCACGACCGAGAAGCCCGTTGTTGCGGCTCGCACCACCCAGGCACCACCCCCGCCCACGCCCGTTGGCGCCCGCGGGGTCTCCACCGTCGATGAATCAAAGATGAGCGATGCGGAGTGGGAAAGGCACCGACGCACCACACGCACTCGCTAGACCCTCAAACCCTCCTTTGCCGGATAACCACCGGCCCCTCGGAGAACTGCAATGGCCAATACCATTCTCACCCACCAAATCATCGCCCGCGAAGCCGCGGCGATGTTCCAGGAAGCCACCCCGTTCATCTCCCGCATCAACCGCAAGCGCGAGCGCGACTTCGGCAAGGAGAGCGCGGGCTACGGCATCGGTCAGACCGTGACCGTGAAGATCCCCCCCGCGTCCCAGGTGTTCGCCGGTAGCCAGTTCGCCGGCGGCGGCAGCGCCCCGGACCAGGTGGAGCAGTCCGTCAGCCTGACCGTGAACAACCAGCTGCACGTGCCCCTGGCGTTCACGGCCGTCCAGAAAGCGATGTACCTCACCGAGTTCAAGGACCGCTTCCTCAAGCCCGCGATCCAGACCCTCGCCAGCCAGGTGCAGTACAACATGCTGCTCCAGGGCTACCGCAGCGTGGCCAACACCGTGGGCCTCGCTGGCTCCATCCCCACCTCCATGCTCACCTACGGCCAGGCCCGGGCCAAGCTGGAGAACTCCCTGGCCCCTGACAGCGACCGCACGCTGCTCTTCAGCTCGGACGCCAACCTGAACCTGGTGGACGCCTCCAAGGGCCTCCTGAACCCCACCAAGGAAGTTCAGGACATGTTCTACAAGGGCTACATCGGCGCCGCGAACGACATGGAGTTCTTCGAGTGCCAGTCGCTGCCCGTGCACACCCTGGGCAACCAGGTGGCCTTCACCATCAACGGCGCCTCCCAGTCCGGCAGCACGCTGAACATCGGCGGTCTGACCAACACCAACGTCCTGAAGGCCGGGACCGTCTTCACCATCCCTGGCGTCTACGCCGTGCACCCGCTGCTCGGCACGCCCTACCCCTACCTCCGCCAGTTCGTGATCACCGCGGACCTCACAGCCGCCGGCACGACGGGCGCCATCAGCATCTACCCCCCGATCAACTGGGGCGTGGGTTCTGGTGGCTCCGCCTCCATGACCGCCCTGCCCACCGTGAGCGCGGCCCCCGGCAACGGCGCCACCGTTGTCCTCCTGGGCTCCGTGAGCACCGGCTACCGGCAGAACCTGGCCTTCCAGCGCGATGCCTTCGCCGCGGCCTTCGTGCCCCTGCCCGTGCTCGCCAGCACCGAGGGCTACACCTTCACCACGGACGACTTCAGCATCCGCGTCATGACCGGTGGTGACTTCGTGAACGACCTGGAGCGCACCCGCATCGACGTGCTCTGGGGCATGGGCACCATCCGACCCGATCACGCCTGCAGGATCACCGAGTAGTCCAACCCCAACCGCCCGGGGGCTTCGGCCCCTGGGCCTCCTTTTGGAGCATCCATGTCCGTCACCATGCAGGATGGCAACGTGAAGGGGATCTGGGTGGTCGGACTGACCATTTCGCCCTCCATCGTTGCCGCCAACACCACGGCTGAGCAGACCTTCCCGTTGCTCGGCCTGCAGCTCACCGACTTCATCACCGACATCATCAAGCCCACTACCCAGGCGGGCCTGGGCATCGTCGGCTACCGGATCAGCGCGCTCGACCAGATCGCCATCACCTTCAGCAACAACACCGGCGCTGGCATCACCCCCACCGCGAGCGAGGTCTACAAGGTCGGGATCACCCGGCCTGATGGCGTCACGCTCCCCACTTCTCTGCCGAGGTAGCCCATGGCTTTTGTCGAATTCCCGAAGTGGCTCTACAAGAACGGCGTCTGCGCCCAGGTGGCCAACGACCGGGACGAACAGGAGACCCTGCTGGCTGAGGGCTTCGAACTGCCGCCCTCCACCGAAGCGCCCCCCGCGCCCTGCGATGGCTGCGCTGAACGAGAGGCCAAGATCGCTGACCTCGAAGCCCAGCTGGCCGCGCTCGTCACCAAGCGCAGCAAGAAGGCCCCCGCTGAACCCGAAGTCTCCGCGGAGTAGCCCATGGCCACCGTCATCGTCAAGGATGTCATCAGCGCCTCGCTTCGGCTCATCAACTGCCTAAGTGTGGGGGACACCCTTGACGCTGACACGGCCAACAATGCGCTTTATGCCCTGAATGACATGATCGACGGGTGGAACCTTGAACCCCTGATGATCTGGACCATCGACCAGCAGACGTTCAACCTGACCCCCGGGAAGCGCGACTACCAGCTAGGCCCTACCGCAGTCTCCCCGGATTGGACGGCCACGCGCCCGGTGATCGTCAACGGGGTCAACGTGACCATCGCGGGCATGGACTACCAGCTGGATGAGTTGGGGGATGACGAGTGGGAGGCCATCGGACTCAAGGGCCTCGGCTCCAGCATCCCGACCAGCTTCCACAACCACGGGGACTGGCCCAACACCGTGATTGCCATCTGGCCCGTGCCCGGCGCGGCCTATCCCGTCACCCTCTACGTCGAACAGAACATCCCCTCCTTCGCCACGATCAATGACACGGTGAGCTTGCCCCCCGGCTATGCCGAGGCGATCCGCTACGGCCTGGCTGAGCGCCTGGCCATCGAGCTCCAGCGACCGCTCGACCCGGTGATCACGGAAGCGGCCACCGCGATGAAGGCCAAGATCAAGCGGATCAACCAAGGCCCGGCGCCCCTGCTCAAGTGCGATGACGCGATCCTTGGTGGCCCGCGCTGGGGTTCCCTGAGTGATTTCCTCGGAGGGCGCTGATGCCGAGGCTGCAGGGATTCATCGGTGGCACGTACCAGCTGCAGAGCGTGGGTGCGGATTGCCAGCGGTGCGTCAACCTGTTCCCTCAGATCAACGAGCAACGCACGGCGGGGAACGGGGAGATCGGAGTTCTGCTCCGGGTTCCTGGGAAGAGTCTACTGGGGACCATCGGGACTGGGCCCATCCGTGGGACCTACGTGGCCACGAACGGGAACTTCTATGTGGTCTCTGGGAGTGGGCTCTACCAGGTCAACACGAACCGGACGGGGACCCTCCTCGGGGTGCTTTCCACGGGTACCGGGCGGGTTCAGTTCCAGGACAACGGCGTCCAGATGGTGATCACCGATGGGGTTGGCTACGTCCTGACCTTCCTCGGAAATGGGTTCAAGACGCTGGCAGGGACCACTGGCTGGCTCGGCTCCAACTGCGCGGCCTACCTGGACCAGTGGGGGATCTTCGCCCAGCCGGGCACGAACATCTTCTACACCTCGAATCAGCTGGACATGGGCACCTACAACGGCCTGAACGTGGCCTACAAGGCCGGGTTCAACGATCCCATCGTCTCCATCATCTCGGACAAGGGGAACGTCTGGCTCCTGGGCCGGGAGACCTCGGAGATCTGGTACAACGCCCAGAACCCGCCTCCGGGCATCGTCCTGAGCCGGATCCCGGGCTCCCTGCTCCAGATCGGCTGCTGCAGCCCTCACAGCCCTCAGGCCCTGATGAACAGCATCATCTGGCTGGGGGACGGGAAGCACGGCGCCGGCGTGGTCTGGCAGGCCACCGGATACGCCCCGAACCGGATCAGCACCCACGCGGTGGAGCAGGCCCTGCAGTCCTACGGCTATGCGAACCTCCAGCAGGCCACGGCCTGGTCCTATCAACAGGACGGGCACGGGTTCTACTGCCTGAACGTCCCTGGTGCCCCCGTGACCTGGGTCTTCGACGTGGTGACGGGGCAGTGGCACGAGCGGGCTGCCCTGGTGGCCGGCCAGGATGCCCGGGACGCCTCGGACTGCCACGCCTGGTTCAACGGCCAGCACGTGGTGGGCGACTACCAGACGGGCAACCTCTACGCTCTCGACAAGACGAACTTCACGGACAATGCGAACCCTCGCCGGTGGCTGCGCCGCAGCCCGCACCTCACCCAGGATATGTCCTGGCTCTTCTGTGATTCCGTTCAGTTGGACATGGAAGTGGGCACCGGCCTGGATGGGTCTGGTCAGGGCATCAAGCCTCAGGTGATGCTCCGCTACTCCGATGACCTCGGGAAGACCTGGTCCCGTGAGCTGTGGCGGAATGCGGGCGCCCTCGGGCAGTACCGAACCCGCGTTCTGTGGCGCGGTCTGGGCCGGTTCAGGAGCCGGGTTTTCGAGGTGAGCGGAACCGATCCGGTGTCCGTCTCTCTCTTTGGGCTCGAGCTTGGCGTCACGCCGGGCACGCCATGAACCTCATCCAACAGAAGTCCCTCGCGCCCTTCCCCCTGCAGTCTGCGGGGGACATGCAATCCCCCATGGTGCAGTGGTACATGCAGAGCCTTGTTCCCCGGGTGGAGAACAGCCTGCAGTCCGTCTCTCTCACCGGGGATGTGACGGGCAGCGGTAGTGCCTCCTTCACGGTCACCATCGCTCCAGGCGCCGTGACCCTCGGGAAGATGGCCCCACTCGCTCCGGTGACCCTGCTGGGGAACAGTGGCGCGTCAGCAGCAACACCCCAGGCCCTCACGGGGCCCCAGGTGACGGCCCTGTTGTCAGTCTTCACCCCGACAAAGCAGGGCCTCGTGCCTGCGTCCGGGGGTGGGACGACCAACTTCCAGCGGGCTGATGGAGCGTGGGCAGCTCCTCAGGCTGGCGGCCCTGCTGGCGGAGACCTGTCCGGAACCTACCCGAACCCCGGCGTGGCTGCTGTCATGGGGAAGGCCATCCCGGCGCTTGCCACGGGTAACCTGCGCTACACCGGCGCGGCCTGGTCCTTCGACGCCACGGTCTACGCCCAGGACTCTGCGGTGGTGCACAACACCGGCACGGAGATCATCGGCGGGGCAAAGACCCTCAGCACGGCTCCCACGGCCCCGGCCTACAAGGTGAGCACCGTGCAGGTGTTGGGCGCCCAGCAGTCGGGCATCGGTGCCACGCTCAGCGCCTACACCCTCTCGGGAACCTACGCCACAGATCTGGCCAAGCTCCAGGCCCTCTACAACCAGATGATCGTCCTCGTGGCGGCCCTGAAGACTCACGGGATGGTGGCCACATGATCACCCACCTCGTCAGCCAGGCCGGATACGGCGTGCAGGACCACTCCCCGGAGCAGGTCCGAGGAGCGATCTTGGGCGCTGAGGCTGTCATGCGGACGATGCCCCAGGTGGAGATAGAGCCCATCCATACCTTCGCCAAGGGCCTCTACAGCCGAACCATCCTGGTCCCCAAGGGCATGCGGATCACCGGAAAGGTGCACAAGCAGGACGACCTGCAGATCATGGTCTCTGGTGACATGTCCATCCTCACCGATGAGGGGGTCTACAAGCGGCTGCAGGGCTACCACCAATTCAAGAGCAAGGCCGGGACCAAGCAGATCGGCGTGGCCCACGAAGATACCCTCTGGGTCACCGTGCACGCCACGGAGAGCACCGATCTTGACGAGCTGGAGCAGTTGCTCTTCGAGGACGAGCCCAAGGTTCTGGACTTCAAGACTGGCAAGCCCATGGAAGCCTGTGTGGACTATCACCGGATGCTGGCCGAGGTCGGGATCCCCCATGAGACCGCCTGGGCTCAGTCCATCCATGAGGGTGATCGGCGCGATGTGGACCTCCCGGGCGTCACCCTGGGGCCCTCTCCGATCCACGGGACAGGTGTCTTCGCCACCCAGGACTTCTGGCCTGAAGACCCCATCGGTATGGCCCGGATTGATGGCCTCCGAACGCAGCTTGGCCGCTACACGAACCACAGCCACGAACCCAACGCCCTGATGGTGCTGGAGGACGGGCAGATCTACCTGAAGGCGCTGGCGCAGATCCGCGAAGGCGAGGAAATCACCACGGATTATCGAGCATCACTCGCACTTTCAGGAATCAAGGGGGTTCTATGAGCGGCATTGCTACCGCAGTCATCGGCGGGGCTGTCATCGGGGCAGTGGTCTCCAGCAACAACACCAACAAGGCCGTGAACGCCCAGACCAACGCTGCGAATCAGGCGAACCAGACGCAGTGGGGCATGTACAACCAGAACCGGGAGGACCTGGCCCCGTGGCGAAATGCCGGGGCGCAGGCTCTGGGCCAGCTTCAGACCACGCTTGGCCAGGGGTTCAAGTTCGATCCGAACTCTGACCCCGGTTTTCAGTTCCGCATGCAGCAGGGCCAGGACGCGATCAACCGTGCTACCGCGAACCGTGGCGGCATCCTGGCGGGTTCGACGCTCGGAAGCCTCGCGCAGTACTCCCAGGGGCTCGGGAGCCAGGAATACCAGAACGCCTTCGGGCGCTACCAGGCCAACATCGGCAACCTGCAGAGCCTGGCGGGCCTCGGGATCAATTCGGCGGCCACCACGGCATCTCTCGGCGCAGGCGCAGCGAACAACGTCAGCGGCAACCTCATGAACATGGGCAACGGCCAGGCCGGGGCCTACCTTGCGAATTCGAACATGCTCACCGGCACTCTGAACAACATGGGCAACCAGTTCATGAACTACAACATGATGCAGAACATGGGCAACCAGGGGCTCTACTCCATGGGCGGCCCGGGTGCGAATAGTGCCTACCCCTGGGCGAACATGAGCGGAAACGTCGGAATGACCGGCAACGGGGGCTGGGCTGCGCAGACCGGAACCGGAAGTGCCGGCACTGACGGATGGGGGTTCTGAGATGACCGACTTCGGCAGCATCTACAGCATGGCGAACCGCCCCACCGTGGCGCCTGAGAACCCCATGGACGCCTACGGGAAGGCGCTCAGCATTCAGAATATGGGGCAGCAGGTCCAGCAGGGCCAGATGCAGACCCAGCAGATGCAGCAGCAGCTGCAGGATGCCCAGGAGCTGCGCGACACCATCAAGCAGGCTTCAGCGGCCGGCCAGAACCCCATCCAGGCGGTGGCCAAGCTGGGAAGCCCTTCCGCTCAGAACTGGATGAAGCAGTACACCGAGATGTCGATGAACCAGACGAAGCTCAGCAAGGAGCAGTTCGACCTGGCCAATGCCCATCTCTCAAAGGTGGGCGGAGACATCATCACGGCCTCACAGCAGCCGGGCGCCACGCCCCAGGCCGTGGGCCAGCTCATCGCGTCTCACATGCACCAGGGGAACATCCCTCCGGAGCAAGCGCAGCAGCTCATCTCAAGCCTACCTCAGGACCCCACTCAGCTCCCCACCTGGGGCATGGCACAGGGGGCGCAGCTTGGAGCATCCAAGGACCTGCTGAGCATGTTCACGCCTGCGGTTCACATGGTGGACACCGGGACTGCGACGCAGCCGGTAGGCATCACTGCCGCCACTGGGAAGGTCCAGAACATCGGCGCGCCCATCGACAAGAGCCCCGGCGCCAGCGAGATCACCAAGGAGCTCCAGGACTACAACAACAGCCTTCCCGGGGATCAGGAAGTGGGCGTCAACGATCCGGGCTTCATCAAGTGGCACAACCAGATGCACCCGAAGGCATTCATGCAGCCTGCACCCGGTGGGTTCGGTGGCAGCGGCACGCCCGGAGGCACCCCGGGAGCCGGCGCCTCTGCTCCAGCCACGCCCGGCCAGGGCCCTGACCTCAGTGCCCTCCCCGCGAACGTCCGGAACACCATCCAGGCCCTGGGAGAGTACCGGACGCCTCCTTCCCAGGCTCTGCCACGCGGCAAGGAGAAGATGGCCTACGTCAACGCCCTGCACCAGTACTACCCCGGATGGAATGAGAACGACGCCGAAGAGGCCCACAAGTGGATCAAGGGCCTCGCGGACAACTCCCCCAGCTCGGTGGGCGGCCAGGTCCAGACCATCAACAACGTGGGCGAGCACATGGGCATCATGCTCGACGCCTCGCAGAATATCGGCGGCTATGACGGCGTGGCCGGTGTGGCGAACACGCCCATCATGGCGGCGAAGCGGGCCGCGAAGGACGTTGACCTGATCAACTGGGACAACGGCGTGAAGTACCTGCAGGGTGAGGGCGCCAAGCTCATCAAGGCGGGCCTCACGACCGAGGGCGAGCTCAACTCCATGATCCACGACCTGGACGCGGCCAAGGGCCCTGCTGGGCGCGCAGCGGCCCTCTGGACGGCTGCGGACTTCATGATGGGGAAGATCCGAACCTTCGAGCTGCGCAACCAGCAGATCATGGGCAACCAGGCCCCGGTGGACCCAAAGACCGGCCAGCCGCTGGGCCTGATGACCCCCCTGGCTCAGCAGAACTTCGCCCGCGCCTTCCAGGCTGCGGGGAAGGAAGCGCCTCAGTTCAACCCTCCCGCCAGCCCTCTCGGGAACACCCGTACGGCCATGGCCAACCGGTGGAACCCCGGCACGGTCCAGCCCGCAGGCCAGCCCACCGCCCCAGTGCAGCCTCAGGCCTCGGCAGTGCCCAACCTGACCAACTTCCATACCAATCCTCAGACCGGGCAGCGCATCGGACAGAACGCCTCTGGCGCCTGGGTGGATGCGGCCACCGGCAAACCGGTCCAGTGAGGTGACGCATGCCGATTAATCCGCCTCCTGGATTCATGCCTGAAGCACCTGCTGCCACTGGGGCAGTCGTTAT
>TBL_comb47_HYPODRAFT_10002526_pt1 | contig 22530 bp, 14 predicted proteins | sample TroBogypolimnion_40_FD_10682 | JGI IMG/M metagenome (IMG submission 10682)
TGCGGTCGCTTTGCCTGCCTGTCGGTGGCCGACAGCGGCTGCGGCATGGATGCGGCGAAACTGGGCCGCGTTTTCGAGCCGTTCTTCACCACCAAGTCAGCCGATAAACGGACCGGCTTCGGGCTGGCCACGGTTTACGGGATTGTCAAACAGCACAAAGGCTGGGTGGAGGTGACAAGCCAGGTCAAACGCGGGACCACTTTTAAAATATTTTTGCCGGTGATGGAAGCGCCGGCTTTGGTCTCCCGGGAGGCGGCTCCGCCGGTTTTGCCGCCGGAACCAGGTTCCCCGCCGCAGTTGCCAACCATTTTGCTGGTCGAGGACGATTTGTCGGTGCGCAAAATGGCCCGGCTTTATCTCCAGCGGCGGGGCTTTCGGGTCTTGGAAGCCGCCAGCGGGGCGGCCGCCCGAGAACTCTGGCAGACCGATTCCACCAGCATTGACCTGCTCTTCACGGACATGGTTTTGCCGGGAGACCTGAACGGGCTGGAACTGGCCGGGGAGTTGAAGCTGCTCCGGCCCGATTTGAAAGTTCTTTTCTGCAGCGGTTTCAGCCGTGACCGGGCGATTCAGATGCCGGACTGGGTGACTTCGGAGAATTATCTGACTAAGCCATTCGACCTGGAGATGCTGGTCAAAACCATTCGCCGGATCCTGGCCTAGCAGATCACAGAAAACCCCCGGCGCTATAATGAAGGCGCCTTTCGGGGCTCAATTGGTCTGGCGTGCCTGGTATTGCTTGAGGGAGCGGTTGAACATGGGTTGCGCGCGTTGGCTGATGGGGATGACCTGGTTGAATTCCTGCAAGTGGACCTGTGCTTTGCCCTCGGGATCCTTGTCCACGAAATCCAGAAAGGCCAGGTTGACGATAGCTTGCCGGTGGACGCGGATGAATTGTGTCGGCGGCAATTCCACCGCCCATTGTTTCAGCGGCTTGCGGAACATCAGGTGCTGATCGCGGCCCCAGTAGATGTTGGAGTATTCGCCATCGGCCAGCAGGGCTTTCACTTCCGATAGTTTCAGAAGCCACTGGCGCTGGCTGTCTTTGATCAGCACGGAATCGGGCTTGGACGTGGCCGGCGGCGGGTTGGCGGCGAGTGCCTGCTGGGCGCTCAACGATTTATGCACGCGCTGGATAATCTGGTTTTGCTGGTCCGCGGTGTCCGCCAGCCACCGGACTTCCGTGCCGGTCTGGTTGAGGTCATGAATGATGCCGACAAAAATTTTCACCGCCTCGGCCACTTGCTGGTCCATTTTCTGAAGCTGCTTCTGCCGGCGCCCCAGTCGGGCATTGATGGCGGCCAGGATTTCCGGCCACGGCGCCGGCTTGGTGATGAAATCATCTCCGCCCAGATTCATGCTCGCCCGGATTTGCTCGCGGTCCAGACAGGCGCTCAAAAAAATCACGGGAATCTCTCCCAGCCGGCGATCCCGGCGCAATGTGGAAACCACTTGCTGACCATTCAATCCGGGCATGTCCAAATCGCACAAAATCAAATCCGGGGGCGCCGCCGCCGCCGCCAGCAGGCCGGCTCGGCCATCCGGGGCGGTGATCGGTTCGTGGCCCTGCCGGCGCAAGCTTTCGCTCACGAACCGGCAAATCTGGGCGTCATCGTCAATGATGAGAATCTTTGCCATACGTCAGGTGCAACTTTTATTTTATCGCATTAGCTCAGTTCGTGAAGCTAAATGTTTTTTCAAAAAATCCGGCGTCCTTGGGCGGGCTGGAATCGTGTCGTGCCGGAGGGCGGATCCAACGCCCGCTCCTTTCGCCCGTCTGTGAATTCGCCCACTCCTTCCGGTCATCCGCCGCGTCGCGGACGCGCTGGAGTTGATGGGGCCCTGCGTCAAATTTTTGAGTCAGCTATTATTTTTGGCTGCCCAGCAGAAGACCGGAACGGATCGTCTGTCTCCCAGCCAAACCTCCATCCCAAAGCAACATGAAAACCTCGTTGAAAATCCTGATTATCGAAGACAGTCCTGCGGATGCGGAGCTGCTGGCGGCCGAATTGCGCCAGGGCGGATTCGATCCGGAGTGGAAGTGCCTCGAGACGGAAGAAGATTTTTTGGCGGAACTAAAAAAGAGGCCGGCCCTGATTCTTTGCGATTATTCCATGCCCCAACTCAACGGCCTGCGGGCGTTGGAACTCTTGCGGGAGAGCGGCCTGGAAATCCCGTTCATCCTGATTTCCGGGAAAATGGGCGAAAGCATCGCCGTGGGCGCCATGAAACTGGGCGCGACCGATTATCTGCTGAAGGACCAGCTGCTCCGGCTCCGGCTGGTGCCGGCGGTGCGCCGCGCTTTGCAGGAAATCGAGGAACGGGCCGTGCGCCGGGATTTGGAGCAGGAAAAGGTTCTGCAAACCACGGTGCTGAAAATGGCCGCCAACGCGAGCTTCATCACCAACGCCAGCGGGGTGATCCAGTGGCTCAATCCGGCCTTCACCGCGCTGACGGGCTATTCGGAATCGGCGGCCATCGGCCAGACTCCGCGCATCCTGAAATCCGGCAAGCACAATCCGGCGTTTTACAAAAGCCTGTGGCGGACGATTCTGGCCGGGGAAATCTGGCGCGGCGAATTCACCAATTGCCGGAAGGATGGCGGTCTTTACTTCGGCGAGGAGACCATCACTCCCGTCCGTTCCAATGGCGGGAAGATTACGCACTTCATTGGCATCCTGAATGACGTGACCGAGCGGAAGCGGCTGGCGGCCCAGTTCATTGAGGCGCAAAAAATGGAGGTGATCGGCCAGCTCGCCGGCGGTGTGGCCCATGATTTTAACAACATCCTCGCCGTCGTCACCGGTTACAGCGATATGCTCACGGCCGATCTGGGCGCCGATAATCCCTTGGGAAAATATGCCGAGGAAATCCGGCACGCGTCGGAGCGGGCTGTCGGGTTGACGCGGCAGCTGCTCGTCTTCAGCCGCAAACAAGTGGTGCAACCGGTCGTGCTCGCCTTGAATGAAGTGGTCCAGGACCTGGACAAGATGTTGCGCCGGCTCGTGGAAGAGAACATCGAATTCACCATGGCCCTGGGTGAAGAAACCGGACGCGTGAAGGCGGACGCTGGCTACCTCGGGCAGCTGCTGATGAACCTGGTGGTCAATGCCCGCGATGCCATGCCCAATGGCGGCCGGCTCACCATTGCCTCCAGCAATGTCACGCTCGATGAAAGCCACACACTCCAGCATCCGGACACCCGCCCCGGCCACTATGTCATGCTGAGCGTCACCGACACGGGCACGGGCATGACCGACGAAGTCAAAGCACATTTGTTCGAGGCTTTTTTCACAACCAAGCCGGCGGGCAAGGGCACCGGTCTGGGCCTGGCCACCTGCCAGACCATCATTCAACAGTGCGTGGGCCACATCAGCGTTTCCAGCGAACTGGGCAAGGGCTCGACCTTCCGGATTTATTTTCCGCGGGTGGACCAGCCGCTGGCCGCCGCGTCCCCGCCGGTTCATGCCCGGGCGTTGCCATGCGGGACGGAAACCCTGCTGGTCGTGGAGGACGAACGCGCCGTGCGGCATCTGGCGCGCACGGTGTTGAAAGCCCGGGGTTATGAGGTTTTGACGGCCGTGAACGGCCAGGATGGAATGCGGGTGGCGCGCGAGCATAAAGGTTCCCCGATCCGGTTGGTGATCACCGATGTCGTCATGCCGCTGATGGGCGGCAAGGTGATGACGGAATGGCTGAAGACAACCTGTCCCGATCTCAAAATCCTGTTCACCTCGGGCTACTCCGACGACCCGCTGGAGCAGGAGGACAAGCTGGACCCCGGAACGCAGTTCCTGGCCAAACCTTACTCGCCGGCATCCCTCGCCGCCAAAGTGCGCGAGATGCTGGATCAGGAAACCGCCGATGCCGGCGTTGGCGAGCCCGCCGCCCCGGCCGCGCCCTGGAGGCCGATCAATCCGGGAACCTAGCCAATCATTTCTATCCCGCGACCTATTGCGGGGGACCGTGACTTCGCTTCCCTCTGCCATTTGAGATGAGCCACTCGAATCTTTCTGCCAGCGCGCCCGGCCCGGGTGCCCGGGCGCGCGTGGCGTGGCTGTTCCCCGGGGTCGTCCTGTTGTTGGCGGCCGGCGTGGCGCTGTGCCTTGACCGGTTGCATGAGAGCGCGGACGAATACCGCTGCGTGCAAACGGAGTTGGTGGCGTTGGAAGACGCCGCCCATGAGTTCAACGCCTTGGAGTTGGAGGCCACCTCCCAAAAACCGTTGAACCAAGATGCGGCTTTCCGTTCGGAGAAAATCCAGACCCGGATGGACGAACGCTTCAACCGTCTGGCCCGGCTCGGGTTGAGTCGGCCGCGGCTGGAAAAAGTTGAAGCCAACTTTCAGGCCTATGTCCGGCTGGCCGACCGGCAGATCAAGCTGAGCGCCGCGGCCAAACCCGGGGCGGTGGACGCGCTGGCGGCGGACCGGGTCGTGCTGGCTTTTAAGGTGCTGCATGCGTCGCTGCGGGCGGCGGAAGCGGATTACGCCAAGCTGGCCGGCCAGAGGCTCGATCAGATCCGGGTTGGCTCGCTCTTGGTGCTGGTCGGCGGCGTGGGATTCATTGCCGTGTTATTCCGGCGTTCCAACCGCAAGTTGCGCGCGCTGGCGGTGGCCGCCGCGGAACGGCGTGCGCTGGTGCAGGCCAACGAGCAGCTGGAATTACGCGTGAGGGAACGCACCGCCGAACTCACCGCGTTGAACCAGCAAATGGAAAACCGGATCGTGGAGCGCACCGGCGAGTTCCAGCGGATCAACCTCACGCTCCAGACGGAAATCCTGGAACGCACGCGGGCCGCCAATTTGCTGGAACAGTCCGAGCAACGCTACCACGATCTCGTTTGTAACGCCCGCGACCTGATTTTCATTCTGGCGCCGGACGGCACCTTCATTTCGGTGAATCCCGCCGTGGGCGGGATCACGGGAAGCGGGCCAGCCCACTGGATCGGCAAACCCTTTGTCCCGCTGGTTCATCCCGAGGACCTGTCGCTGGCCTGGGACATGGTTCAACGCATCCTGAAGGACGAGCCCGTCCCGCCGTATGAATTGCGTGGGCATCCAGACCTGCTGCAGCGAGTGTGCCTGGAGATCACCCTTTCCGCCCGGAAGGACGGGCACGGGAAAATCAGCGGCGTAATGGGCATCGGTCGCGATCTCACTGCGCGCAAGCAGGCGGAAACGGCGCTGCGCCAGAGCGAGGAGCGCTTCCGCGTTTTGCTGCAGAATAATTCGCCGGTTGCGGTGCAAAGTTACGGGCCGGATGGCACCACCCGGTTTTGGAATCAGGCTTCCGAGCGGTTATATGGCTACACGGCGGCAGAGGCCATGGGGCGGGATCTGCTCGACCTGATCATTCCGCCGGAAATGCGGGAAGGGGTGAAACTGGCCATGCAGCAGATGGCCAGAACGGGACAGGTGATTCCCGCGTCCGAATTGTCCCTCCAGCGCAAGGACGGCACCCGGGTGACGGTTTTTTCGAGCCATGCCATCGTGCAGATCCCCGGATGCGTGGCGGAAATGTTCTGCCTGGATATCGATCTCACCGAGCGCAAGCGGCTCGAGGCCCAGCTCTTTCAATCGCAGAAATTGGAAACGGTGGGCAAACTGGCCGGCGGCATTGCGCACGAGTTCAACAGCCTCCTGACCGCGATCATCGGGCAGAGTGAATTGCTGCTGGGTGAGCACCCCGCCGGAAGTCCGGTCGCCAAAGGCGCCACCGAAATCGGCACGGCCGCTCTCCGTGCCGCCACGCTGACCCGGCAATTGCTGGCGTATGGCCGCAAGCAGGTTCTCCGGCCGGAAATCCTCGACCTGAACCGGATCCTGGCCGGCATGAGCGGAGTCCTCGGCCATCTGATGGACGGGGAAATGGTGGCGGTGAAGTTGCTGCCCGCCGCCGGACTGTCGCTGGTCAAGGTGGACGCCGGCCAGATGGAGCAGGTGATCATGAACCTGGCCATGAATGCTCGCGATGCCATGCCGCACGGCGGCAAGCTCACGCTGGAAACCGCGAATGTTGCTTTCGGCCCGGGGAGCGTGGGCGGCTATGTTGATCTGCCGCCGGGCGGGTATGTGATGCTGGCCGTTTCGGACACCGGCACCGGGATGAGCGAGGCGGTGCGGGCGCGCGTGTTTGAACCGTTTTTTTCCAGCAAGGGCTTTGGTCAGGCGACCGGCATGGGGTTGTCCACCTGTTACGGCATCATCAAACAAACCGGCGGTCACATCAGCGTTTACACCGAGCTGGGCCAGGGCACGACGTTCAAGATTTACCTGCCGCAGGTCGCGCCGCCGCCAAAGCATCCCGTGGCGCGTCTGGACACGCCGGGCTTGCCGTGTGGGACGGAAACCATCCTGCTGGTCGAGGACGAACCCGCGCTGCGCGAAATGGCCGGGGGCTTGCTGGAGCAACTGGGTTATACGGTGTTGACGGCCGCCAACGGCATCGAAGCCCTGGACCTGAGCCGGCAGCCGGAAATGGGCCGCATTGATTTGTTGTTCACCGATGTCGTCATGCCGCATTTGATCGGCAATGAACTGGCCGAGCGCGTGCGGGCGATGTCGCCGCAGACCAAAATTCTTTTCACCTCTGGCTATACCCAGCAGGCCATCGTCCAGCAAGGTATTCTGGACCGCGGCATGGCGCTGCTGCAAAAGCCGTTTACGCCCTCCGCGCTGGCACGCAAAGTGCGGCAGATATTGGATCAGCCGCTCGCCCCGCCGGAAATAACCGGAGCCACTCCGGCCGCCGGGAAAAAGTAAACTGCCAGTCATATTCTTATGAGCAAAGGGACGCCCCAGCGCAACCCGACCACCTTCACGCGGGTGATCGTTCTCATCGCCTTGTATTTCGTCGGCGGACTTTGCGGCAAGGAGACCTCGTTTCTTTCCGGCAGCGTGGCTCTGGTCTGGCCGCCGGCGGGCATCTCGCTCGCGGCCATCCTGTTATTCGGCTATCGGTTCTGGCCGGGCGTGGCGCTCGGTGCGGTGCTGTTTTCGTCCATGAACGGAATGCCGTTCGGCTTCTTCACGTTCGGCACCGCCATGGGCAACACCATGGGGGCCGTCGTCTGCGTTTACCTGCTGGACCGTTTCATCGCTTTCGACAACGCGATGGAGCGCACCCGGGACGCGGCGGGCTTCATCCTGCTGGCGTGTTTTCTGGGCACCACTGTCAATGCACTGTTCAATGTCGTGGGCCTGGCCTACAGCGGCGCCGTGTCGTGGGATGATTTGTTCTCCAACACCCTCGTCTGGTGGGTGCCGAATGCACTTGCCGGACTGGTGGTCGCCCCATTCATCATCACTTGGGCGACACCGTCGGCGACGCGCTGGCGCCTCCGGCTGGTGGTGGAAGCTGTCGTTTGCAGCGCGGGACTGGTGGTCGGCACGCTGATTTCCTTTAATTCCTGGTTTGTCCATGGCATCCAAAATTATCCGCTGGCCTACCTGCCGTTTCCCTTTCTCGTCTGGGGCGCCCTGCGCTTTGGCCAGCGCGGTGCCACCGCTGGCACCTTGCTGGTGTCGGCGCTGGCCATCAACTCGCTGGTCCGGGGCAGCGGGCCGTTTGTGACCCATAGCGAGACGGAAAGTCTGATGCTCATCGGGAGTTACATCGGGGTTCTGGCGATCACCAACCTGCTGCTGGCCGCCGCCGCCGCCGAACGGCGCGCCGCTGAACGCGCGGTGTCGGAAAGCGAAAAACGTTTCCGCGAGGTGGTGGAAGACCAGGCGGATTTGATTTGCCGGTTCAAGCCTGACGGCCTGCTAACGTTTGTCAATGGTGCCTTCTGCCGGTTTCACGGCAAACCCGACGGGGAACTGATCGGCACCAATTTTTTCCAGACCCTTTCGCAAGAGGATGCCGCCGTCCCCTTGAGCTACATCAATGCGCTGCCGCCGGACCAGCCGGTGGTTTCATTCGACCACAGTTTGCGTGCGCCGGACCGGCTGGTGGTGTGGCATCAATATCGCGTCCGGCGGTTAATTGAAGAAACGGGCGGGACGCGCGAATTCCAGGCGGTGATCCAGGACATCACGCAGCGCAAACAATCCGAGCAGGACCTGCGCGCGAGCGAGGAAAAATATCGTTCGCTCATCGAACGGATTCCGGACGTGGTCTGGACGGCGGACGCCGGCCGGGATTTGATTTTCATCAGCGGCAATGCCGACAAGGTGGTGGGTTACAGCGCGGAGGAATTACTCGGCGGGCGGCTCTGGCTGGAGCGGATTCATCCGGAGGACGCGCAGCGCGTCGGGCGGGCCTACGAGAAACTTTTCTCCGGGGGCGAACGCTTTGACGTGGAATACCGCATGTGCCGGCAGGACGGCGAGTGGATCTGGCTGCACAACCGCGCCCTCACCACGCAGCCGCGCGGGGGGGTGATGTGCGCCAACGGGATTTTCAAGGATATCACGCAGCGCCGCCTGGCGGAAGCCGCGCTCCAGCACACCAAGGATGCCGCCGAAGCCGCGAATCTCGCCAAGAGCCAGTTCCTCGCCAACATGAGCCATGAGTTGCGCACGCCGCTCAACGCGATCATCGGTTTTTCCGAGATGCTCGCCGACCAGACCTTTGGCGGCATGAACGAACGGCAGCTCAAATACAGCAACAACATCCTCAACAGCGGCCGCCATCTGCTCCAGCTCATCAATGACATCCTCGATCTGGCCAAGGTGGAGGCCGGGCGCGCGGAGCTGATGTGCCATGCGTTTGTCGCCGCCAAGGTGTTGTCGGACGTGCAGACCATTGTCAAAACCCTGGCCAATAAAAAACATATCAACCTTGAATTCTTCACCGCGCCGGAACTGCCGCCGCTGTTCGCCGACGAAGCGAAGTTCAAGCAGATCATGTTCAACCTGCTCAGCAACGCGATCAAGTTCACCCATGACGGCGGCCGGGTTCTCGTCACGACCGACCTCCAAAGCCGGGTGGACGGCGAGGCTGATCCGGCGGACGAGTTCTTGCGCGTGGCTGTTTCGGACACGGGCATCGGGATCAAAAAGGATGATCTGGAACGGGTTTTCAAGGAGTTTGAACAGGTGGATTCGTCTTACGGCCGGCAGCAGCAGGGCACCGGCCTCGGCCTGACCCTGACCAAACGTCTCGTCGAAATGCACGGCGGACGAATCTGGGTGGAGAGTGAAGGCGTGGAGGGCAAGGGCAGCCGGTTTACTTTTTTGCTACCGCTCCCCAGACCGGAAGCCCGGGCGACTCCGTTGACCGACCAACCGGGCGCGCACGACGACACCATCCGGCCCGGAGTTTTGGTGGTGACCCGTGACGAGTCTCATCACCAGCTCATCCAGCATTGTCTGGCGGGTGTGGGTTACGACCTGGTTCAGGTTCCGCAGCTGGAGGCGATCGGCGGCGCGGTGAAGGCGCGATCTTTTTATGCCGTGGTGATGGACCGCAAACTGGCGGCTCAAGCCGGTGAACCGGAATTGCTCCAGTGCCGCGCGGCGCTCCCGACGCGAATCCCCCTGGTCATCAGTTCGGTGGATGCCACCGGCCGGCCGGCCTTCAGTTTGTTTGGCCAGGACCGGACGGTTCCGGAGCGGTGGAGTTCCCGGCTCGTGGATGCCATCCGGCCGGCGGATAAAACCACCGGCAAAGAGCTCAAGACCATCCTGATCATTGACGACGAGCCGGCCCTGCTGGAATTGCTGACCAAGACCATGCTGCAAAAAGGGTTCAAAGTGCTCCGGGCGGAGAACGGCCGGATCGGCGTCGAGTTCGCCACGAACCATCTGCCGGAAGTCATCATTCTGGATTTCAGCCTGCCGGGGTTCAACGGCCTCCAGATTGTGGAACAACTCCGCGAGCATCCGCGCACGAAAAACATTCCCATCCTCATCAACACCGGCACCGTGCTCAGCGAGGCGGAGCGCCAGCGCCTCGCCGGTCATGTGCAGGCCATCACCTCCAAAACCGAACGGGGCAGCCTGCTGGCCGAATTGGAACGGCTGGATTCCCTGGGCGCGGAGACGGCAATCCCGGGAGCGACCCCATGACTCAAAATAAAATCATCATCATCGAGGACAACCTGTTGAACCTTGAGCTGGCCACCAATTTATTGGAGGCAAACGGCTTCGTGGTGGCTTCGGCGCAGACGGCCGAAGAAGGCTTGCGATTGGCGCACGAACTGTTGCCGGACCTGGTGCTGATGGATATCAGCCTGCCGGGAATGGACGGCCTGTCCGCGACCAAACTCCTCAAAGGCGACCCGGCGACGCGCCAGTTGATCGTGGTCGGGCTCACGGCCAACGCCATGAAGGGCGACGAGGAGATCGCGCTGAAAGCCGGGTGCGACGGCTATCTGACCAAGCCCATCGACACGCGCACGTTTGTCGCCACGGTGAAAGAATTCATTGCGGCGGCAAACAGGCATTCCACCAAAAGCAACCCCTGAAATGTTATGAAAAACGAAATGACCGATCTGAAATCCATGGACCCCGTGGCTTCATCTTCTCACGGCTATGTGCTGGTGGTGGATGACGAAGAGCAAAACCGGGCGCTGCTGCGCGACCCGCTGGAAGCCCGCGGCTATGAAGTTGCGGAGGCCGAAAACGGCATGGAGGCGCTGCAGAAAATCGCCGCCCGTCCTCCCGATGTCATCCTGCTCGACCTGATGATGCCCAAGATGGACGGTTTCGAAGTCTGCCGGCATTTGCGAAAGGACGCGCGGACGGCGCACCTCCCCATCCTGATGATCACCGCGCTCTCCGAGCGGGGGGACCGGCTGCTGGGCATCCACGCCGGCGCGAACGATTTTTTGCACAAGCCGATTGACATCCACGACGTGATCCTCCGGGTGGGCAATGCGGTTTATGCCAAACGGCTGCGGGACCAGCTGCTGGCCGAGCAGCTGCGGTCCGAGCTGCTGTTGCTGAACATTCTCCCCAAGCCCATCGCCGAAAGGATGAAAAACGGCGAGACGAACATCGCCGACAACCATCCCGATGTCACGGTGCTGCTGGCAAATCTGGTCGGCTTCACCACGCTGTCCGCCCACATTGTTCCGGAGCAGGTCGTCCAGTTGTTGAACGAGATCTATTCGGCCTTTGATCTGTTGACGGAAAAGCACGGCCTGGAAAAGATCAAAACCATCGGCGACGCTTACATGGTGGCGGGCGGGCTTTCCTCTCCCGGGCCGGACCATGCGGAGGCCTGCGCCGAACTGGCGCTTGACCTGCAGGAGGAGATTGAGCGGCTCAACCAGGAGTATAACACTTCGATCCGGCTCCGGATCGGAATAAGCACCGGCCCGGTCATCGCGGGGGTCATTGGCCGCCGCCGGTTCGCCTACGACATCTGGGGTGAAACCGTCAACCTCGCCTGCCGCCTCGAAGCCGCCGGTGAAGCGGGAAAAATCCAAATTGCCGAGTCCACCCACGAACGGTTAAAAAACAAATACCGGTTCGCACCGGAACATCAACTTGAGGTCAAGGGGCACGAAAATCTGGCCGCCTACTGGCTCGACAAAAGTGCATGATCGCGCGCTCTCAACTGTAAGCGGATTTTGATTTGCTCAACGGATCCGTTCCTGACTGATCGGAACGAGCCTGAGTTTGTTTGGAATTCACGAACCAGGTTAAAGCGGATGCTGGGAGGAGATGCGCAGACGGTTTGGTTTGATGTAAACGAAACCAACGTCCGCAACCCGCCAGAATTTCCGGCCCGGCGCGTTATTCCTGATCCGTGACCGTGTCGTGGAACTTGAGGATGTCGCCCTTGTCGCCCTTGAGTTCGGCCTCCTTGAACTTGATGGCGGTGCGCGGATGCTGGTTCAACATGCCGGTGAGCAGATACGGGAGGTCATAGCCCCAGAGCAGCTTCGCGCGCATCGGTTCGACGTGGTTTTGCACGCAGTCGAGCACGGGGCGCAGTTCGTATTTCGGGTTGTGCAGGAAAGCCAGGAGTAATTCCATCGGGCAATTTCCCGCGCCGCGGCCAAGGCCGGCCATCGTGGCGTCGAGAAAATTCGCCCCTTCGATGATGCCCTCGATGGTGTTGGCGAAGGCGAGCTGCATGTTGTTGTGCATGTGGACGCCCACTTCCTTGCCGGAGGCCTTGCAGTAGCCGAGATATTTCTTCACCAGCGCGCGGATCTGCTCGCTGTAAAACGCGCCGAAGCTGTCCACGACGTAAATCGCCTTGGCCTCGGATTTCGCCATCATCTCCAGGCCCTCGTTCAATTCGCGGTCGGGAATCGTCGACGCGGCCATGAGGTTGAGCGTGGTTTCATAGCCCTTGTCGTGCGCGTCCTTGACCATGTCCAGCGCGGTGGGAATCTGGTGGATGTAAGTGGCCACCCGGATCATGTCCAGGACGGAATCCTTCTTCGGCAAAATATCCTCGTGGTAATCGCAGCGCTCGGCATCCGCCATGACGCACAGCTTCAAATTTGTCTTGTTATCTCCGACCATGCGGCGCAGATCTTCCTCCACGCAATATTTCCAGCAGCCATGTTCTCCGACCTTGATGCCCTTGCGCGATGATTTGTAACCGAGTTCCATGTAGTCCACGCCCGCCGCGACGCAGGTGTCGTAAACCACCTTCACCAGCTTGTCCTCGAAATGGTGGTTGTTCATCAAGCCGCCGTCCCGAATGGTGCAATCCACGACCTTGATCTCCGGGCGATAAGAGAGCCAGCGGCTGGTGGCGTTGTCTTTGGCAGGTTTGGTGGCTTTCATAATTGTGGAATATTGGTGTTGGCGATGGGGGCCATTATTCCTGAAGCCAGCCGGAAAGGGATACACAAAAATTGTTTTTTTACACAGCCAAAATTGTTGGCTGCGCGGCGATGAACACCCGCTTTTCAGCCTCGCCACCTTCGAAACCACGGTCGTCCCGCGCAGGGCACTCGACACCGACAAATCCCCCCGTTTCTCGAAATGGTGGAGGCGGCGGGAATTGAACCCGGAACGGCCCTTTTCACCAAACCGTTGAAATCAAAGGAGGATCAACAAAATCAATGCATTAAGTGGTAAAGCGCGCTGCCGTCAGGATGCGGCAAAATGCAACAAAATCCCTTTCAGACGATAGAAAAAGATAGAAATAATTCACCGGTCCCCTTCCCAAATTTCTGCCCGGCCGCGACCCTTTACAGGGTCATTTTCTGGCCCCCATCCCCCTCCGCCCTGGTGTCCAACACTCTCTCCCCATCTCCTTCTCAAAAAGTTTTCCTAAAGTTTCCGGGGCGCCTCCGCCCGGCTTGGCACCCGTATTTTTCCAGGGCGTTCTTTCGGCAGATTTCAGAATAAATTCCGGCGAGCGGCTTCATCGCACGCGGCAGTTTTTCATCCGCGAAGTCCACTGCCAGCAGGCCGAACTTTTTGGTGTAGCCGAACTGCCATTCGAAATTGTCCAGCAGCGACCAGTAGAAAAATCCGCGCACGTCCACGCCGCCGGTCATTGCCAGGTGCAGCGCGGCGAGGTTCTCGCGCAGGTCGCGTTCGCGAAAGGCCTCGTCGTTTGAGGCCGCGCCGTGCTCCGTAATGTAAATCGGCAGTTTAAATTTCCCGTGCAGATACGAAAGGATTTTCCCCATGCCTTCCGGATAACGCTCGACCATGTCGTCGCAGACGAACCCGAAATCATTCAAGGTTTTCACCGGCGCGCCACTCGCGGGAATCATCGCGCGAAAATGATGAAACCGCACGCGCCCATAATAATTCAACCCGATGAACGTGGAGTCTCGCCGCCGCCCGCCGCCCAGAAAGGCGTCCAGCACAAACTTGTTGAACGTGGAGTGGCACGCCAGCGCCGTCGTGCGGTCCCACGGTGAAAACCTTTTATAGGCGTGGAAAAACGTCCAGTTTTTCGCGATACCGACTTCCGGCTGGCGGCCAGCGTTCCCGTCGCGCCGGATGATGCGGCTGGCCTGGACGTGTGCGCGGGCCATGTGGGCGATCACTTTGCGAAACGCTCCGAGCTGCCATTTGCTCTGCGGCGGAAAGCCGCCGAGCAGATACGCCACGCAGGCAAAGGTATCCGGCTCGTTGAAGGTGTTCCACAGGTGAACGCGCTCCTTCAGCGCGGCCACCAGCTGGCGGACGTAGTCCACGAACGCCGGAATCGTTGCCGCATTAGTCCAGCCGCCGGCGGCGTTAATCCACGGTGGATTGGAAAAATGGTGGAGCACAACCATCGGCGTGATGCCTTTCGCTTTGAGCCGGTCGAGCAGGTCCACATACCGCGCCAGCTCGACTGGATTCAACGGCGCGAACGGCGCGGATTGCAGGCGCGACCACTCAATGCCGAAGCGGTAAGCATTCGTGCCGAGCCGCGCCATCCACTCGATATCTTCCGGATAGCGGTGGTAATTGTCGCAGGCGATGCGGCAGTTGCTCCCATCCTGTGCGGTGAAATTTGTCCATTCGTTTTCGATGTGACCTTCCACCTGCGTCGGTGCCGTGGCGGTGCCCCAGAGAAAACCGGCCGGAAATTGGAGGATTTTGCCGTGGCTCATCGCGCGGAGTTGACGGCGTGTTCGATGGCGGCAAAAAGTTTTTCCGGCGCGCAATTCACCCAGTTACAGAATTTTTCCACGGGCAGATGATCTGGCAGTTCAACGAGGCGGTCGAGGGCGAAACTTTTTTCGGCGATGCCGATGCCAAACTGCTGCGCGTCAAGCGCGTTGACCTGCTGCTCGACGTGGTTCTCCACCGGCACCAGAAACAGCGGCTTGCCGAGCCACGCGGCTTCGCTGACCGATTCAAAGCCGGCGGTGCAGACGACGTGACGGCATTCGGCCATCATTTTTAAAAACTTCTCGCCATCCAACCGGTGGAAGATGAGCGCTGGCGAATGTTGAAATTCCGCCTGCGCGCCGGGCTTGTCATAGAAGCAATGCAGCTTCGTCTGCGGATTCTTCGCGCTCCACGCGATGATTTGCTCGGCGTAACCGTGGTTCAGCAAATACACGAGGACAAAATCGCCGTCTGGATTCGATTCCAGATTGAAAAGTTGTTTCCGGAGAATCGGCGGGCCAACGATGATTCTTTTTTCCGGCAAGTCGGGCGCGGCGTAGAGCGAGAGCGCCAGTTTGGTTGCGCGGGCACCGAGCAGCCGGGTGTAGATTTTCATGCTTAACAACTGCTTCCACAACTGCGGCGCTCGGACATAGCCGGGATGCTGGAACATGAACTGATGGCCGATGGCAACGACTGGCGGACGTTGGCGCCGCGTGATGGCATAGAACGCGGCCAACGGCTCGAAGAAATTGATGATCACATCCGGCTGCGTTTCGCGGACGAGATCGTCGAGTTGGCTGAGAATGCGGAAATACTTTGGAAGATTGCCAAAGACGCCGAGCAGCGTCGCCAGGTTGCTGACGGAACAGTTGTTCTTATATTTGAACTCCAGCGTCGGCAGTTGCCGGACGGGCATCTTCATCGCCGATGCGAAGTAGTCCGGCATCGGCCTTTGCAAACTCACGCCGAGCGTCACGGCGACGATTTGATGCCCGGCCGCCTCGGCCATTTCCTTGACGGCCATCGCCTGGGTCATGTGACCCCGGCCCTCGCCCAGCACGCAGAACATCATTTTCATGAAAGTGGATGAGTTTGATCTTGCCGTCGAAATCTTCGATCAAAGCTGTGCAGCTTTCAACCCAATCTCCGCAGTTCAAATACTGCACGCCGTCAATCACCTTCATCTCGGCGCGGTGGATGTGCCCGCAGATGACGCCGTCGGCTTGATGGTTGCGGGCCATGGCTGCGAGCGTGTCTTCGTATTCAGAGACGAATTTCACGGCGGACTTGGCCTTGGATTTCAGATAGGCCGCCAGCGACCAGTAACCAAAGCCCAGCACGCGCCGCAGCCGGTTGAAATACAGATTGAAGTCCAGAATCCAGTTGTAAAGGTGCGAGCCGAGTTTTTCCAGCAGGTGATTGAAGTGCGTCAGTCCGTCCGCCTGATGGCCGTGGATGACGAGGTATTTTTTTCCGTCGGCGCCGGTGTGGATCACCTGTCGCGCCACCGTCACGTTCCCGAACCGCATACCCATGAACTGCTCAATGAACTCGTCATGGTTGCCGGAAATGTAAATCACCTTCGTCTGCTTGCGGCTTTTGCGAAGCAGTTTTTGGATGAGCACATTGTAGTCGTCGCGCCAATACCACCGGAACTTTAACTCCCAGCCGTCAATCAGATCACCGACGAGGTAGAGATACCTGCAGTCCACCACGCGCAGGAATTCCAGCAACTCCGCCACGCGGGCGTGCTTCGTGCCGAGATGGATGTCCGAAATCCAGACCGAGCGGCAGACTATCGGCTCGTCGAGATTCAAATCCAGATGGGGTTGGTCAGCTTTCATAACTCTAGAACAACTGAACCTTGCTATACTGTGAATAACTCTGGCAATAACTTAATGCGGTTGAAGCCCAATCTTCACCGGGGAGTAACCCAATTGATACAATTCCGGTTTGGAAATTGTTTCTCACCAACACTGCCAGAAAATTATGGGCTGAGTTTGCGTGTCTTCGTAGCCAAAACCTCGCTAGTTACTTCGTCACATTTCGGTTACATGCAGTGTGGCTCTCCCGCGTTCAACTTTCAGTATCTCAGATAACGCAGGCGGGCCATTGGTTTTCATCAATCTGTCGGTAGCTGAGTCACTCGTCAGAAACTGGTAGCGGTTGGCCGGTTTATGGAGGTTCCCGATGTGGTGTGTTTGTAAGATGTGTTGACTGGGACGAATTGAAATCTGAACGGAATCAAATCTAAAACATAATTATATGCTAAACAAAAAAATCGGACTCATCGCATTACTCGCGGGCTTTGCGGCCGGGGAGATCATGGCGGACACAGTGACGAATTTCGCGGCCGGGGACGTGCTGCTCTGTCTCCGCAATGGGCAGACAAAAGATATGGTGGTGGATCTGGGACAGTATACACCGCTCGCCAGCGGAACTCTTAACCAGCGGATTCCCATCACCCGCTTGTCCGCCAGCCAGATTGCCTTCGCCTTTGGCGATGCTGGCAGTCTCAACTGGTCGGCTATCGGCTGGTTGGGTGACAATACCTTGCTGGTGACCAGAAAGCGCACGGACTTGAACAAGCAGAGTCTCACGCCGTCATCCGCCAACAACGCGCTGCAGGCTGCTGCCGCGCAGAGCATGTCCGCCGTGCCGACCGGCGCAAATTATCAGTTTGTCAGTGGCCCCTACGTCGCGAACAGCACCTCCTCCTCGGTGGTGGAACCGGAGAGTGCCGCCAATTATCCCGCGCAACAGGGCAAGAGCTACAAAAACGCCCTCTTTGGCAGCGGCTCTTTCCCCAATTTCGGCGGCACGCTGCCTTCGGGTGACCCGGAAGTTGCGACGGCCGCAGATTTTGCCACGGCAGGAACCGTGGTGCGTTCTGACTTTTACCAGATTCCGACCGGCTCCGGCACGGCGGGGGTGACCTATCTCGGCTATTTTGAAATGGCCAGCAACGGCACACTGACCTTTGTGGCGAAGCCGACCACAATTCCCGTCATCAAATCCATCAGCCGCGCGGGCAACGATTCCGTCATCAGCTACACAGCCGGTCTCTATGGCACCTACACCCTACGCGGCACCAACTCGCTGACTTCGGGTGTGGCCGCGACCAACTGGCCGGCCATCACCACACTGACCAGCGGGGACAACGCCATTCACTCCGTAACGAACACGACCACCGACAACATCCGGTTTTACACCATCACCGCGCAATAATCTAAACAGAAAGCTCTACCAAAAAATTAACCAGCAATATCAACCAAAAATAAATCAACGACATGAAAAAATCATTACTCCTCGCCCTGACCCTCGGTGTGGCCAGTGCGTCCTCGCTCCTGGCGGATGTTAACGTGTATCTCACCGGTTCCACGGCGTTCCGCAAGCAAGTCTATAACGCGTGCAAAAACCTGTTCATCGGCGCCAATCCGACCATCATCTACGGCGATGCCACCCACGGCGGCGACGGCACCACCGGCAACGGCAATCTTTCCTGGGCGATGATCGGCACCGCGACCAATACGCTGTCCTTCTCCAACAGCACGCTGGTGGTTCATGCCCTCTTCACCGGCTCCATCCAAGGCATCCAGTCGGTGGAAAACTCCCAGCCGCTGACGTTCCCCAACACGGGTGTCAACGGATCCATCGCCACCACTTATATCACCAACACGCCCTCGTTCGCCTTCTCGGACTCCGCGTCGGCCGCCACGCCGGCGTATGACGTGCAGAACTTCGGCGGCACCTTTGCGGAAGAACAGGTTGCCGTGCAGCCCTTCGTGTTCTGCAAATCGCTCGCTCCGAGCGGCGCGGTCACCACCATCACCAACGTTACCTGGGAGCAGATGCGGACCATCATCCCCAATGGACGGCTGCCGTATTCCGCTTGGACGGGCAAGCTGACCGATACTAACACATATGTCTATCTGCTCAACCGCACGGCGGACTCCGGTTCCCGCGTTACGGCGATCGAAGAGATGCTGTATGATTTGAATACGGTTGTGAGCATTTATAACTACGACCACGCCGCGCTGAAGTTCTATCCCGCGACCAATAGCCTGTTTGCCACGGCGGGCACGACCGGTTTTGGGGTCATTGGCACTTCGGCCGGCAACGGCAACGCCAATCTGGCTTGGGGTTCCGGTTATATTGCCGGCAGCGATATCCGGACAGCCTTGAAGATTGCCGACGCGCAAAACCAATCCATCGCCTATCTGTCCTTTGCCGACGCCCAGTCGGCGGCCGGAGTCAACTGGGGTTCAGTGATCGCCTTCAACGGCACCTGGCCGACCGCGGCTGGTGCGGGTATCACCGGCACGACCACCAATGACCTTTCACCGGTTTGTCTGGGTAATTATCCCTTCTGGACCTATGAAGTGGTCATCTATCCGACCGCCGACCCGATCTCCGGTGGCAGCATCACCCAGGCGCAATTGGGCAACCAGACCACGCCCAAATCTTTGCTGGGTGTGCTGGATAACGTCAGCACCAGCAACGTGACTCTTCTCGGCAGCCTGGATAATGAAATCCAGGCAAGCAAGACGGTTTCTCCGGGTGCCACGGCCATCCGTCTTTACGACATGGTGGCCGCTCGTGGCTCGGTCGGCGGTCCGATTCAAGTCACGCCCAATCCGTAAACTTCAGTTTAAACCAGGGCCGGTGCAGACCACTGCGCCGGCCTTTTGCTTTTCTGACTCGCAACGCCCGTGGATAATTCTGGCTGCCTGATCGAGACGTTTGAGCCGATTCATCCGCGGTGGGCCTTAATTATAAAGGGAGGCGGCGTCCGCATAACACTTGGCGACATATTCCATGGAAGGCCGGCGTTCGGGGTTTTTTTCGAGGCATGCCATCATGACGACCAGGGTGTTGCGGAGAATGTTCACCCCTAATTCGATGGGCGATGGCGGGGTCGCTTCCCGGATTTGTTTTTCGATCTGGGCGAGGTCGCCTTCAAACGGATGTCTTCCGGTCGCGGCATAATAGGCCATCACGCCAAACGCGAAGACATCACTTTTAAAACCGTGCGTAAAGTCGATGTCCCATTTCTCGGGGGCCATGTATCGGGCCGTGCCGACCGGGTTTTGCTTCTTGTCGGCGATGAAGGGCGGCAAGTGGTGTTCGAAATAGGAGTGCGAAAAATCAATCAGGATGGTTTCTCGCGGGGCGGCGTCGGGCACCAGCACATTCATGCTTTTCAAATCATTGTGGACAATCGGCCCGCCGCAAAGGATGCCGGCGTGCAGGTCGGCGGCCGTTTCGGCCACGCTTTGCAACAGGTGATGCGTCCGGGCGGGATTCTTGAGTGTTTCCCCCGCCTTGACCAGATCGTGCAGCGTCGTGGCCTCCACATATTCCAGGAAGAGCTGATGCGACGTGGCATCATACGCCAGCTTTTGCCGGATCCGGGGGTGCGTGATTTCATCCAGGATTTGGGCTTCATTCGCGATGAATATTTCATCCCAGAACTCCTTGGGTTCTTTGAGCAGGGCCGGATGGGGAATCCGGGCAAATTCCACTTTCGAAATTTTTGATACCCCGGCGGCAATTGCCAAGTGTTCTCGCTTGTGAACCCTGGGAATTTTCATGCGCGCCGGCCTGACGTTGGCTGGATTTGGGGAGAATCGTTTTCGGCTTCAATCATTCTGGAAGAGCAGTGTCAGAAAGGTTTTTCAGGGTCAAGGTGATTTAAGGTGTTTGCCCGCGATTCGACAAGCGGAAGCTTTGCGGGTGGATTGCCAATCCATTAATCTGGGATTTCTTGCTTTATTTTTTGACCAGGCCTGGGCTTGGCGGACGACCGCAGGCAGCATTTCCTGATTCCAACTCCGAATGGAACCACCGGCGACTATTATTCGTTGCTGAAATGTTTCCGACTTGTCTTTGGTTCGCCACCGGCACCTGTTGGAATGACGAGGTGAAGTTGTCCGTCCGGTTCCTCCCGACACAACCGCGTTGCTGCGCGGTTGTTTTCCGGCCCGCGCCGGCGGACTCCGGTGCGGGCCTTTGCCATGTCATGCCGCGAAGCTAGGCCGGGCGGCTGGTTCCGGATTTTATGTTGTCCGGCCCCGCGAGCCTGAACCAGTTAACAGGGTGGGACCGTTTGAAAGCTAAAGCCCTGATTGACGGCGCAATCCGAGGCTTGAGTGGAGGGCGATTTTCTGGTTCAATATAATATGTTATGAATACGTCGTTGGTGAAGTCGGTGCCGCTGGGTGATTTCGTCGAAATCAGCCCCATGATGAAAGGTTGGGAAACCCAGTTTCAAGTCTTTGTCAGCGAAAATCGCCCGATCAAGTATGACATGTATCCGCGGCCAAGCATTCCTCAAGAAATTCAGACCCGCCTCGAACAGCAAGGCTATTGCGACCTGATTCTTGAAAATGACCGTTGGCAGCATTTTTTGGTTCCGCATTCCAATTGAGTCACCTTGGCTCCCCCGCCGGACCGCGCTGACGAACCATTAACAGTTGAGGGTTGATCGCCGAAGCCAGAACGAACAATCGTTCCGGCCGTTTTATTTTTTGTCATTCTTTCACTGAGTCGGAAAAATGGTTGCGGTTCCGACACACACTTTCCGGACATGCCAGTCGGGGCGTTGTAACCTAATCCTCACACATCCGAAACGCTGCAGTCGTAACTCTCCGGCAAGCTTGCACGCTCAATGACAGTTGAGCGACATCTCATCCTTCAGGAAATGACCCTGCGCCCTTCCGGCGAATGGACTCCGCATTGTCGCGGCTGGCTGGTCGCGCGCGTGGCGGAAGGGGTGGGCTACTGGTGGCATGGTGGCAATGCCCGCGAACTGAACGTCGGCGATGGTTTTGTGGTGGGCGTCAACAGCCACCTGCGGCTTCGGTCCAGCCAGCTCGGTCCGCTCAAACTCCAGTTTTTCACTGTGGAGCCGAAATACCTGAACGGTATTTTGACCGTGGCGGAGTGGCATCAACTGCAAATCGCGCCGGACCGGCTGGCTCCCCTTGTTTCGATCTTCACCGCCGCCGAACCGGCCGGCCAGAAATTTTCGCGGATTGCCGAACATCCGGGCGGCGACGGGTTGTCGTTGCGTTGCGCCTTGCTCCAGTTGTGGTCGGGTTTACTACCCGGCCTGTTGACGGCACCGGTTTCCGAAACGACCGGCGGGAATAAACTGTTGGAGCGTTTCCGGCAATTGTTCGGCCAAATGACGGAAGCCGAACTCGCGGCGGCTACCCTGGTCGAACTGGCCGGGCGGCTCCATTGCAGCGAACGCCATTTCAGCCGGCTGTTCCGTGAGGAATATGGCGTGCCTCTGCGCACCCGCCAGATCGAATTGCGGCTCCAGCGGGCGCAACAACTACTTGCCGATTCTAACGCCAAGGTCATCAACGTCGCCTATGAGAGCGGCTACCGGCATCTCGGATTGTTCAACGCCATGTTCAAGAAACGTTTTGGCGTCACCCCCGGCGAATGGCGCCGGCAACATGGGCCCGGAAACGAATCCCTGCGTTCGTGCCGCCGGCTTTCAAAAATGAGCGCCGGCATCACCGCGTTGCTGATGATGCTGGACCTGGTTTTCTGCCCGCCGTTGTTTGCGCAGACCAACTCCAACCCCGGCGTGTCCGAAACCATGGTCAAGGCTCGCGCGGCGTTGTTGCAGAAAATGGCCGAGCAGGTGGCCGTAGAAAAAGCCGCCGTAGCCCGCACAAATACCGAAATCCTGTTTGGCAAAGTCCACCGGCTGCCCGCGTCCACCAATGCCGGTCCCCGTTTCACGGTGAAAAAATATCTGGTCAGCGGCAATTCGGTGCTCGCACCGGGCATCATCGGCGGCATCCTGACCAATGTTCCGGAGGCATTCGGCACCAATGTTACTTTTGAGGGCATTCAGGCGGCGCTGGGCGATTTGCAGATGGCCTATCGGGAGCGCGGTTATGTGACGGTGGCCGTGGGGCTACCGCCGCAGAAGCTCACCAACTCGGTGGTGAAGGTGAAGGTGACCGAGGCGCCGCTGGCCGCCATCAATGTCACGGGCAACCGCTGGTTCAGCACGCCGAATGTGCTGC